>Ga0209039_10001109_pt1 | contig 25874 bp, 29 predicted proteins | sample BogFormECP12_OM1_FD_188238 | JGI IMG/M metagenome (GOLD analysis project Ga0209039, IMG submission 188238) | Bog forest soil microbial communities from Calvert Island, British Columbia, Canada - ECP12_OM1 (SPAdes) (version 2) | ecosystem: Environmental > Aquatic > Freshwater > Wetlands > Bog ... | reverse complement strand
AAGCAACGCAACACCGAAGTCATCATGGGCGAAGTGCGCGACATCGACGTAGCCAACCGCCGCTTGATTCTGGCGGACGCCGAAGTGCCCTACGATGACTTCATCATTGCGACCGGCGCCACACATTTCTATTTCGGCAACAACCAATGGGAGCCGTTCGCGCCGGGGCTGAAGACCATCGAGGATGCCACCGCCATTCGCAGCCGGCTGCTGGCGGCCTTCGAGCAGGCCGAGCGAGAACCCGACGCCGCCAAACGCCGCGCCTGGCTGACATTCGTGATCGTCGGCGGCGGACCCACCGGCGTGGAACTGGCCGGCGCATTGGGCGAGATCTCGAACGATACGCTGCGCCACGATTTCCGCCACATCAACCCGGCGGAAGCACGAATTCTGCTGGTGGAAGGCGCACCGCGCGTGCTGCCGTCGTTCCCGCCGGACCTGTCAGCCAAGGCCGAAAAGCAATTGCTGGGGCTGGGCGTGCGCTCGAAGACCAACGCCCGCGTGACGAATATCCGGGAAGGCAGCGTGAGCTTGCTGTGCGGGGGCAGGGAAGAGCGGATTGCCACGCACACCGTGCTGTGGGCCGCGGGCGTGCGCGCATCGGAACTGGGACAAGTGCTGGCTGATCGAGCCGCGGCGCCACTCGACGGCGCGGGCCGCGTTATCGTGGAACCCGATCTCACCGTGCCGGGCCATCCGGAGATCCACGTGATCGGCGACCTGGCCAACTTCAGCCACCAGACCGGCAAGCCGCTCCCCGGCATCGCGCCGGTTGCCATGCAACAGGGGCGGTATGTAGCCAACGCCATCCGCAATAAACTTGCGGGCAAAACTCCGGCGCCGTTCCACTATTTCAACAAAGGCACGCTGGCTACCATCGGGCGCAATAAGGCGGTGGCGGAATTCGGAAAGCTGCACGTATCCGGCTTTGCCGCCTGGTTCCTGTGGGTCTTCGTTCACCTGATGTACCTGGTGGAATTTGAAAACCGGATGCTGGTCTTTGTGCAATGGGTCTATGACTATTTCACGCGCAACCGGGGAGCGCGATTGATTACGAAGTAGCGCCGCGCGCCGCATGTTACCCTCAAATGTAAACTGCATTTGAGGCCTGATATGTCTTATCTTTCCATTCGCGATCTCGATCTGAAGGGCAAACGAGTCTTCATTCGGGTGGATTTCAATGTGCCGCTGCAAAAGAATGAAAAGGGCGACATGGAAATCACCAGCGACAAACGCATCAGGGCGTCGCTGCCCACCATTCAATATGCCCTGGACCACGGCGCAGGTGTCATCCTGGCGTCGCACCTGGGGCGTCCCAAGGGTAAACCGAACCCGGAGATGAGCCTGAAACCGGTGGCAGCACGGCTCCAGGAACTGCTCGGGCGTCCAGTGAAGATGGCGCCGGATTGCATCGGCCCGCAAGTGGAAGCCATGTTGCCCGCGCCCGGCGAGGTGCTGCTGCTCGAAAACCTGCGTTTTCACCCGGAAGAAGAGAAGAACGATCCGGAGTTCGCCAAAAAGCTGGCGGCGCTGTGCGACGTCTACGTCAACGATGCGTTCGGGTCGGCGCATCGCGCGCATGCCTCCACCGAAGGCATGGTCCGGTTCGTCCCCAAGGCCGCCGCCGGCCTGCTGATGGAGGATGAGTTGAAGTATTTGGGCATGGCCACCACCAACCCGGCGCGCCCGTGCGTCGCAATTCTGGGCGGCGCGAAGGTTTCCGACAAGATCGAAATCATCCAGAACCTGGGGAAGGTGGTCGACAAACTGCTGATAGGCGGCGCCATGGCCTACACCTTTTTGAAGGCGCAGGGACTGTCGGTTGGCAAATCGCTGGTGGAAGACGATAAGCTGGAGCTGGCCAAGAGCCTGATGGCCCAATTGGGCGGCAAGCTGATGTTGCCGGTGGACCACGTGGTGGTTTCGGAAATTGCGGCCGGCGCGTCCCATGAAGTGGTCGAGACCATCCCCGATGGGAAGATCGGCGTGGACATCGGTCCGAAAACCATCGAGGCTTATTCCAAAGTCATCGCGGGAGCGAAGACGGTAATTTGGAATGGGCCAATGGGCATCTTCGAGAAGCCGCCCTTCGATGCAGGCACGGTTGCGCTGGCCAAGGCGGTTGCCGCATCGGGAGCCATTTCCCTTGTCGGCGGCGGCGATTCCGAAAAAGCCATCAAAGCCGCCGGTGTCTCGAGCAAGATCACGCACATTTCGACGGGCGGGGGGGCGACGCTCGAGTTTCTGGCCGGGATTGAACTGCCGGGAGTAGCGGCGCTGAACCAAGCCTGAAGGTGGGACAAACTGTCAGGCGGCGTGAGCACTGAAAAACGACAGACCACAAAAGGCGATGGTCTGTCCCACTTATGATCCGCACCGAGCGCCTCATCCTCGACGCCTGGCAGAGCTCCGACTGGACAGCTTTTCGGCCGATCGCGCAGGATCCCGAAGTGATGCGCTACATCACCGGCGGCGTCCCCTGGACGGATGAAAAGGTCCGGAGCTTCATCGATCGTCAGGTCAAGCTCTACGCCGAGCGCGGCTATTGCCGCTGGAAGCTGACGGAGCAGTCGACCGGAGAAGTGATCGGCTTTTGCGGCCCGGGTCCGTGGCGCGACGGGCTGGAGCCGGAGATCGGCTGGTGGCTGGCGCGCCGCTTTTGGGGCCGCGGCCTGGCAACCGAGGCCGCCCGCGAGGCGCTCAGCGACGCCTTCGAGCGCGTCCGCTTAAACCGGCTGATCTCCGTGGCCATGCCGGCCAATGCGGCTTCCCGCCGGATCATGGAGAAACTCGGACTGCACTTCGAAACCGAATTTGAAAGCGATGGCATACGGCTGGTGCAGTATGCCATCGACCGCGCAGGGTACGAGCGCAGCTACGGGCGATGAGGCCTCACTGGAGTTTCCGGCTTGGGTGGACCTACCGGCTTTGAATCGTTAGTACGTCGCGCCGCGACGTTGCAGGAACCGGACATTCAAGTGGATACGCCGAAGTAGGGCAACACCCACTTCATCAGAATCACGTAACCCACGAGGATCAGAGCGAGCAAGAGCCAATCGGGCATCTGTGTCTATAGATGCGGAACACGGACGATTGGTGACAGGAGATCCCTTAATACACCGTCCGGCTGAATGCAGCGGACTTACTCTGCCAGGAGAATCGCGGCTCGGCTTCGCCGCCATTCAACAGCCGGGCCACGTATTCTCCCACGGCCGGACCATGCTTGAATCCGTGGCCCGAGCCGCCGCCCACCAGCCAGACATGCGGCATTTCCGGATGGCGGTCGATCAGGAAATCGCCGGTGCAGGTGCTTTCGTATTGGCAGACTTCGGCCCCGGCCAGCGGCGCACCGGCGAGCGCCGGGAAGCGGTGGCGTAAGACCGCGCGCGCTTCGGCCGTCTCCGCGGCGGTGGGATCGCGCGAACCGGTGTCGGGGTCGAAGGCTGGGCCATGACGGTCGAGCGCCAGCTTGAAGCCTTTGCCGTCGAGCGGCGGAAACGTATACACGCCGCGCGAATCGCTGAAGTCAATCCAGACGGGCATGGCCTGCGCAGGGGCGGCGAAATAAAAAACCGGCTGGCGCGTCACGCGAATGCGATCGCCCACCACTTCCGGGAACAGTTTCGGCAGCCATGGGCCGCAGGCGAAAATGGTTTCGCCAGCCTGGAAGGGCATCGCGCCGGGGGTCACCTGAGCGCGAAACATCTCGACGCCGCGGCGCTGCGCTTCCTCCGCCACCGCGCGCACCGCCTGGCTGGCCAGCAGAACGCCGCTCGCCGGTTCGAAAATTCCCATCGAATCGCCGGCGCAGCGCAACAATGGATAACGTCGGCTTACTTCTTCGGCGCGCAAGGCCTCATGCGGAACCTTAAGCTTCTCGAAGGTTGCGAGAGTATGCACAGCGTGCGGGTGGCCGGGGTGCGCCGTCCAGAGGACGCCGGTAGCTTGAAACAGCTCCGGGCTTCCGACGCGGTCGAAGAGCCGGCGCCACGCCGCGAGCGAACGCATGGCCCACCGCGTGTAAATCTCGTCGGCGCCATAGCCCATGCGAATGATGCGCGACGCTCCACCGGAACTCGAGAGCGGGTTGCCCGCGCCGCGCGCGTCCACCAGCGCCACCTGGCGGCCGGTCTCGCGCAGGCGCAGCGCCGTCCAGACGCCGAACGATCCGGCACCGACCACCGCGCAGTCGTAGCTCTTCCGTTCAGCCAAGCCGCATGCCTCGGCCCTCGGACCGCGCGCGAGCATACACCAACTGCGCGGCCGCCACATCTTCCACGGCGATTCCCAACGGCTTGTAAACGGTCACTTGCGCTTCGGAGGTGCGGCCGGCCGCCGCGCCGCCGACTACCGCGCCAATTTCCGCCGCGACGTGTTCCGGCCCGAAGTATCCCTCGGCTATGGCCATCACCACGTCGCCCGATTCCGTTAAGGCGGCTGCCCGAGAGTCGGCGATCAGGCGGGCACGCGCCAGCAGTTTCGGGTCCATCTCGCGCTGGGCCGGCCGGCAGGCGCCCACGGAGATCACGCAGGCGCCATCCGCGACCCACTCGCTCCGGACCACCGGAACCACCGACGAAGTCGCAATCACCACCACATCGGCGCCGCGCACCGCCGCCTCCGCGCTCGCCGCCATGCGCACCTGCGGATGCGCCGCGGCGAACTTTCGGAGATTGGCTTCCGTAGGACTCCAGCAGCGCACCTCTTCGAACTTCCGCACCAACGAGAGCGCCGCCAGATGACTTCCCGCCTGCACGCCGCTGCCCAGCAATGCCAGCCTGTTCGAGCCGCCGCGCGCCAGCGCCCGCATCGCCACCGCCGATGCGGCCGCCGTCCGCACTTCCGTGATGTAGCGGCCGTCCATCACCGCCAGCAGTGCGCCGTTCATCGCGTCGAGCAGTACAATGGCCGCCTGGTGCGTCGGCAGGCCCTGGCGCACATTCATAGGAAATACCGTCACGAGCTTGGCGCCCATCACCGGGCCCGCTTGGAGAAATGCCGGCATAGCAGCGAAGAACGTCCCGGGCATGGCCGCCTCGATCACTGTCCGCACCGGTTGGCGCACCTGTCCCGCGGAGAAAGCCGCCAGCGCCTGTTCCATGCATTCGATCAGCTCGCCCAAGGGCAACACCGCGCGGACATCCTCTTCATTCAGCCAGATCGCCATATTCCAACAAGTCTACTGTAGTATCGCGAGTGCTCTAGCGCAGGCAGGGCTACGCCCAGCTAGCGTCGGCTGGAAAGCCGACGTTGCAGGCCAGGAGGGCTGCTCCACGGTTTGGTAATGGACCGGCATCAGATGAAGAAACCCCGGGGCCGGGCTACGCCAGGCTGGACCGATCGACAATATCGACAATCGGTCCGCAGGTTAACAACCTGACGTATGACGCACGAGTGCGTGCGCCACATGCATCGGGCCCGGGTGGGGGTTAGTTGACCAGCGCGGCGCGTTCTTCGTGCTGATCGAGCACGCTCGACTGCAACAGCTCCAGGGCTTCGACCACTCGTTCCACCAGGTCGTCGGTTTGCGCCATGGAGGTGCGGGCCGAATCGATGGCGGTTGCATGCTGCGCGAGGTTCTGCTCGATGGCGTTCAGATCGGCCGCCAGGTTCTCCTGCAAGGCGGCGGAACGGTTGGAGAGATCCTGCAAGGTCCCCTCCACATCGGCAATGCGCAGGCCGAGCGGCTCGATGTTCTGCTCCACGCGGGCGACGATCTGGTCGCCGATGGTTTGCACGTCGGCGACCGGCTGAGTCATGTGCGTCATGACGATTTGGGTCACTTCGGCAAGCTGGCCGCGCAGTGTGCTTATGTTGCTGGCGGCTTCCTGTATTTGCGTGAGCGATCTGTCATGTTGTTCCAGAACTTGCGCGAGCGATCCCTGATGCTGTTCCTGGATTTGCGCGAGCGATCTCTGATGTTCTTCCTGCGTTTGCGCCAGGGCTCTTTCATGGGCCTGCTGCATCTGGGCGGTGGCTTGTTCATGCGATGCCATACGGTCTGCGAGGCGTGCTTCCAGTTGGCGTATTTCGGCGCGCAACTGAGCTTCCGCCTGCCCGCGCTGCGGAGCCGGGGTTTCGGCGCGGCGAGCGGCCACGCTCAGCAGCTTGAGCTCCATGATGATCTTCTGCATGCGTTGACAGCGGGCCGCGGGATCCTTGGCGACGCAGCTTGCCACCAGCCGGTCCACCAGGGGGCTGCCCGAGGATGGCGGAGCGGAATTGGTGAGATCCGCGGCAAGCGAGATCTCGCTATCGCCGTCGAACGCCCGGCGGCCGGTCAGCATTTCAAAAAGGACGGCGCCGAACGCAAAGATGTCGCTGCGGGCGTCCGCCGGTTTGCCGCGCAGCACTTCCGGAGCCGTGTAGGGCGTGACCATGCCGGTGGGCTCAGGCGCGGCCGCGAGCTCCACGCTGGTCCCGGTGAGCGATATATTGGACGGCGTGAGCGCCCCATAGACTTGTCCGCTATCGTGAATCCTGCGCAAGGCGTCTGCCAGCGTCATGGCGAAGCGGAGCGCCTCGCCGACAGGAAGTTTTCCTTCCTTGAGACGTTCGGAAAGGCTGTCTTGTGTAGTGGTCAGGGTCATCGGAGTCCTCATTCAAGTGATACCAGTTTGCGGCCGGGCGGCACAAGACCTACCTTGGGAATACGAGTTCCCCATGGGTACCAGCAGTACGCTGTAATCAGTTGATGGATGGCTAGTAACTTCCCATGGCGACCTCCCGGAAGAACCGGAGCGACCGTTCGGCACACGTCCGCCACTGAAATAGCGCCGCCCTTTCCCGGCCGCGGGCGGCCAATTTTGCGCGGACATCCGGGGAGAGGAGCAGGCGGCTGAGTCCGTCGCGCAGTTCAGCCAGGCTGCGCGGGTCGATCAGCACGGCCGCATCGCCAGCAATTTCCGGCAGCGAGGAGACATTCGAGGTGATGACGGGAACCCCGGCTGCCATGGCCTGCGCCACGGGGAATCCGAAGCCCTCATAGAGCGAGGGATACGCGAAGACGGTCGAGGCCGCGGTAAGCGGTGCGATATCGGTCTCCGGCACATAACCAAGATAGCGGACGAGCCGCACGCGCTCGATGGTGGAAGCCGCCGCCCAACCCATGGGGCCGGCCAGGACCAGATCGAACTCTTCGCGCAGCGAGGGAGGAAGCGCCTGGTAGGCGGAGAGCAGGGCATCGGTGTTCTTGCGCGGTTCGATGGTGCCGACCGACAGGATGAAAGGCTTCACCAGCGAATAGCGCGCACGCACGGCCCGGACCGCCGCTTCCTCTACATGGAAGAAAGACCCAGCCACCCCCGAGTGGATGACATCGATCTTCTCCGGCGCGATGGACAACACGCGTACGGCGTCCTGCCGGGTGCACTCGGAAACCGCAATCACGCGGTGGGCGCGGCGCGCGAGCGCGGCCAGATTTTCGTCGGCGCGCCGGTTGGATGCCAAATGCAACTCGGGCATCAGCCACGAGGTGAGGTCATGAATGGTAATGGTGAGCCGCGCCCGCCGCGGAGTCTTCCGGGTCAGGCTGCTGGCATGAAAGATATCGGCATCTCTTCCGACCCAATCCATCACGGGCGCGGGCGTGCCGTTGGCGGCCGCCAGGGCGGCGAGCGTGAATCGGGTGCGCCAGAACCCGGCTACCGAGCGGTCGTGATCGAGCGAAACGTCCGCATCGAGCGCGGGAAAGGAGCGAATGCTCTCGCCGGGGGCGGCGGCGCGCCGCAGGTGTTCGATCCAGTGATAGAGATAGTTCTTGACGCCCGCGCTGCGAACCAGCAGCGGCGTGGCATCGACGAGCACACGCATTGTTTCCAGGATACCTGGGGTGCGTGGCGCCTGGCCATCTTTATGGAGGGTGGCAGAAAAGACTTCAACGCGGAGGCGCGGAGAAGCGGAGGAAGGCGAAGATATTCTTGTATTCAAGCGGCGTTCATCGGCGGCTAGCCATGTTTTGGTTTTTTTCGGCAGCCTCCTTATAATAGGAGGGTTTGATTTTTCCGGAGGAGAACCCTATGCACGGATACACCGCCAAAGACATGGGCCGCGCGTTTCGCACGGTCCGCGAGAACACCATTCAGATTGCCGAAGACATTCCGGCCGACAAATATGGCTTTCGGCCGGCCGAGGGCACGCAAAGCGTCGCGGAGACGCTGGCGCATATCGCCCTGGTACCTGGAATCGCCATGCAGATCCACGGCAAACGCATGACCGAGACGACGGCCGACTTTTTCCGCGCCGCCATGCCACGGATTATGGAGGAAGCAGCAAAGCTCACCACTAAAGCCGACATCGTGAAAGCGCTGCACAAAGAAGGCGAGGAATTTGCGACCTTCCTGGAACGGTTCCCCGACGAAGCGCTGGCCGAGGAAGTGGATCTCCCGCCGCAGGTGCAGCCAAACGTCAAGACACGCTTCGAGATGCTGCTTTCGGTGAAGGAGCATGAAATGCACCACCGCGCGCAGTTGATGCTAGTCGAGCGCATGCTCGGCATAGTGCCGCACCTGACGCGCCGGATGCAGGAGCGCATGGCGCAGATGACGCAGCAGCAAGCCGGCGCGCAAGGCGCATGACGATTTTGGTAGACTGGAAGTTTATGGAAGCAGCCATCGTCGCGCGGCATCATCGGCAGCATCATGCCCATCGGCGACGGGTGGTCTTCTGATTGGAATTCAATCAAATTGGAAAGGACGCCCGCCGGCAAGCACGGCGGGCTTTTTTATTGCATAGCGATGAATTTGGATTTTGCAAAAAGCGGCGGCCTGATCACCGCGGTGATCCAGGATCACTCGACGGGGCGCGTGCTGATGGTCGGTCATATGAACCAGGAGGCCTTTCAGAAGACCGTGGAAACGGGGTTCGCCACCTTTTATAGCCGGTCGCGGCGAAAGCTGTGGCTCAAGGGAGAAAGCTCCGGACATCGCCTGGCGGTGAAGGAGATTGCGGCCGATTGCGATCTGGACGCGGTGCTGGTGAAGGTGGAAGCGCTGGGGCCGGGTGTCTGCCATGAAGGCTACCAGAGCTGCTTTTTCCGCCGCCTGGATTCGGGCGAGTGGAAGGTGGCGGAAGAACGCACGTACGATCCGCAGGCGGTCTACGGGGGCCGGAAATGAAGCTCAAGCTCGGAATTCCCAAGGGCAGCCTGGAGAACTCGACCATCGAGCTTTTCCGCCGCGCCGGTTTCTCCATCACGACCAGCAGCCGCTCATACTTCCCGGCCATCGACGATCCGGAAATCGAGTGCATGCTGATTCGCGCGCAGGAAATGGCGCGGTACGTGGAAGACGGCGTGCTGGATGCGGGACTCACGGGGCGCGACTGGATTCAGGAGAACGAGGCCGACGTGGTGGCGGTGGCGGACCTGATCTATGCCAAGCAGAGCTTCGGCAAGGTGCGCTGGGTGCTGGCCGTGCCGGAGTCATCCGGGCTTCGGTCGGTGAAAGATCTGGAGGGAAAAGTGGTGGCCACGGAACTGGTGGCCACCACCAAGCGCTACCTGGCGTCGCACGGCGTCACCGCCAAGGTGGAATTCAGTTGGGGCGCCACGGAAGTCAAACCGCCGGTGCTGGCGGATGCCATCGTGGAAGTGACCGAGACGGGGTCGTCGCTGCGCGCCAACAATCTGAAGATCATCGACACGGTGATGGAATCGAACACGCAGTTGATCGCCAATCGTCAGGCGTGGGCGGACGCGGAAAAGCGGCGGAAACTGGAAGACATCCACATGCTGCTCGAAGGCGCCATCAACGCGCTGGGCAAGGTGGGATTGATGCTCAATGTTCACAAGGACGATTTGCAGGCCGTGCTGGCGGTGCTGCCGGCGCTCAAGCGGCCCACCATTTCGCATTTGAGCGACGAGCAGTGGCTGGCGGTGAATACGATTCTGGATGAGACCACCGTGCGTACCATCATCCCGCGGCTGAAGCAGGCGGGCGGACAGGGCATTGTGGAATATCCGTTGAACAAGATTGTGCTGTGATGATGCGCATCCTGCGGAGTAAAGAGGCGGGCCGCCTGTTGACCCGCAAAGCGGCGCGGCTCGCGGCAGCCGAAGCGGTGGTGCGTCCGATTCTGGAAGCGGTGCGCCAGCGCGGCGACCGCGCTCTGCTCGAGTACGCGAAACGGCTCGACGGGCTGGAACGCAAGAGCGTGAGAGTGCCGGAGCGGGAGCTGGATGCGGCGCGGGCGGGTTTAGCGCCGGAGTTTCGCCGGGCTGTCGAGACCGCGGCTGCGAATGTCCGCCGGTATGCCGAAAGGCAGATGCCGCGCGAGTGGATGAGCGAGATGCAGCCGGGAGTGCGGCTGGGGCAGATCGTGAGGCCGCTCGACACGGTGGCGGCCTACATTCCGGCGGGGCGTTATCCGCTGCCATCCACTTTGATCATGACGGCCGTTCCGGCTCAGGTGGCGGGCGTTCGGAACATTTGCGTGGCTTCGCCGAGGGCCGTGCCGGAGGTGTTCGGCACGGCGGGGCTTCTTGCGGTGCGGCAGGTGTTCCAAATGGGAGGCGCTCAGGCCATCGCGGCGTTTGCGTTCGGGACGCGCACGGTGCCGCGCGCCGACCGCATCGTGGGGCCGGGAAACATTTATGTCGCAGCGGCCAAGAAACTGCTGGCGGGCGAAGCGGGGATCGATTTCGTGGCCGGGCCGACGGAGATCCTGATTGTGGCGGCGGCAGGCGATCCGCGGCACCTGGCGGCGGATATGCTGGCGCAGGCCGAGCATGATGTGGATGCTTCGGCGGTGTTGCTGACGACATCGAAACGGCTTGCCGCGGCCGTGGCGAAGGAGGTCGACAGGCAACTGGCGGCGCTTTCGACGGCGAAGGTAGCGCGGCGCGCGATCGCTCGCAATTCGGCGGTGGTGCTGGTCGGTTCGCTCGATGAGGCGATGGAGATGGCCAACCGGTTCGCACCGGAACATCTGAGCATCCCGGATGCGCGATGGCTCGCGCAGGTGCGGCACGCGGGCAGCGTGTTCGTTGGACCGCACAGCCCGGAAGCGGCCGGCGATTATGCTTCGGGGCCGAATCACGTGCTGCCGACCAGCGGGGCAGCGCGGGTGCGCGGCGGCCTGGCCGTCACGGATTTTCTGAAAGTGATTTCGGTGCAGCAGTTGAACCAGCGGGGGCTTCGACGGCTGGCGCCGGTAATCACCACGCTGGCGCGCGCCGAAGGACTGGAGGCGCATGCGCGCTCCGTGGAGGTGAGGACCGGTGGACAGCCGTGAAAGGGTCGGTTGGCAGACGAAAGCGTCTGCCCCACAAAGGCGCAAGCGCCCGCGCGCGAAAGTGGGACAGACGCTTTCGTCTGTCAACCGGGCGCGGAGGATGAGAGTGTTTTGATGGAACGGTGCGCTAAGAAAGCTAAGTTGCCGAAGGGCGCCATTCAGCCGCGGGCGGCGGTGCTCGAGATGGCGCCCTATTCGCCGCCGACGGCGGGGCGCACGGGCAAACTGAGGCTCGATTTCAACGAGAACACCGTGGGTTGCTCGCCGCGCGTGATCGCCAGGATTCGCGACCGCGTGGAGGCGGGCATGCTGGCGGTCTATCCGGAATATGGCGCGGCCAAGGAGGCCATCGCGCGATACTTCCGCGTAAGGCCGGAGCAGTTCGTCTTCACCAATGGCACCGATGAAGCCATCCAGGTCTTCATCAACACCTACGTCGACGATGGACAGGAAGTGGTGGTGCTCACCCCGGCCTATGCCATGTACCGTTTCTACGCCCAAGTGGCTGGCGCGAAGATCAAAGAGGTGCCTTATCCGCAGCCGGGGATGGAATTCCCGCTGGAGGCCGTGCTGGAGGCGATTACGCCGCGGACGCGCGCGGTGCTGCTGGCGAATCCCAATAATCCGACCGGAACCGGCGTTTCGCTGCTGGGGATCGAACGCATTCTGCATCGCGCCCGCCACGCCGCGGTGCTGGTGGACGAGGCCTATTACGAATTCTGCGGCGTCACGGCGTTGACGGAGATCGAACGGGCGCCGAACCTGTTTGTGTGCCGCACGTTTTCGAAAGTTTTCGGGATGGCGGCCATGCGGCTGGGCTGTTTGTTTTCGCACGAGGCCAATATCGAATTCCTGCATAAAGCGCAATCGCCATATAGTGTGAATGCGCTGGCGGTGGAAGCGGCGCTGGCGGCGGTGGAGGATACCGGGTACGTGGAACGCTACGTGGCGGAAGTGCTGGCGGCGCGCGAGCTGCTCTGCTTCGCGCTCGAACGGCTGGGCATCGCGTACGTGCCAAGCTCGGCGAACTTCGTTCTGGGCAACTTTGGCGATCGCGCCGTTGAGGTGCGGGACGCGCTGCGCGAGCAGGCCATCCTGGTGCGCGACCGCAGTTACGAAGCGCCGGGATGCGTGCGCATCACGGTGGGCACGCGCGAGCAGACGCGCCGGCTGGTGACGGCGCTGGAGGAAATCTGGAAGCGATGAAGCCCATGCTGGTTTTCGATATGGATGGGGTGCTGGTGGACGCGACAGAATCCTACCGCGAAACCATTGCGCGCACGGTGGAACATTTTGCGGGCGTGCAGGTCGCGCGCGGGCAGATTCAGGATTACAAGAACCAGGGCGGCTGGAACGACGATTGGAAGCTTTCGCACCACATCATCGAGCAGGCCGGCGTGGACGTACCGTTCGAGACCGTGAAGCAATATTTCCAGGAATTGTTTTTGGGCGATGGCACCGACGGCATGATTTTACGCGAGCGCTGGGTGGCGCGGGCGGGCGTGCTGGAGCGGTTGGGGGGCCAGTTCCGGCTGGCGGTCTTTACGGGGCGGCCGAAGGAGGAAGCCGCGCTGACCCTCAGGCGGTTCTCGGGCGGCCTGGTTTTCGACCCGGTGGTGGGGATGTACGATGTGGAGCGACAGAAGCCGGCGCCGGATGGGCTGTTCGAGATCGCGCGCCAAAGCGGCGGCTTACCGATGTTTTATGTAGGCGATACGGTGGATGACGCGCGGGCGGCGAGCGCGGCCAAGGTGCCGTTCATCGGGATTGCGGCCCCGGCAAACCCGCGCTACCTCGACCTGGTGTTTTTGTTTCAGGCCGAAGGCGCCCACGCCATCGTGGACGATATCAATTATCTGGAAGAGGTGTTCGAGCGATGAGAACGGCACAGGTGCGGCGCGAGACCAAAGAGACGCGGATTGTGGGCACGCTCAAGATCGAGGGCCGTGGAAAGTATGAGGTCTCGACTGGCATCCGCTTCCTGGATCATATGCTGGAGCTGGCCGCCAAGCACGGTGGTTTCGACCTGACTCTGGACGCCGAGGGCGACCTGGAAGTGGATCAGCACCACACAGTGGAAGACGTCGGGATCGTGCTCGGGCAATTATTCTCCCAGGCGCTGGGGGATCGCAAGGGCATTAACCGCGCGGGATACTTTGTGATGCCGATGGATGAGACGCTGGCGGTGGTTGCGGTGGACCTGGGCGGGCGCCCGGCGCTGGTATACGACGACCAGGTGAAGGTGCGGCTGGTGGGCGATTTGCAAAGCGAGCTGGTGGAGGATTTCTTCGGCGGCTTTGTGAATCACGCGGGCGCGAACCTGCACGCCAAGGTGCTCTATGGGCGATCGAACCACCACAAGATCGAGGCCATTTTCAAGTGCTTTGGGCGGGCCATGCGCTATGCCTGCTCGAAAGACCGGCGGATGAAAGAGCAGTTGCCATCCACCAAGGGACTGCTGTGATTGCGGTGCTGGATTACGGCGCGGGCAACCTGCGGAGCGTGGAGAATGCGCTCGAAGAGCTGGGGTGCCGCTACACGCTGGTGCGCGATGCGGAAGGGCTGCGGGCGGCGAAGAAAATCCTGCTTCCGGGCGTGGGCCATTTCGGACAGATGATGCGGTCGCTAGACGCGTTGAAAGTGCGGGAGACGCTGCGGGAACGGATCTTCGGGGGCGTACCGTTCCTGGGAATCTGCCTGGGTATGCAGGCGCTGTTCGAGGGAAGCGAAGAGGCGCCGGAGGAGCGCGGCCTGGGGGTGTTCGCGGGCCGCGTGGTGCGGTTTCCGGCCGAGGCGCGGGTTCCACACATGGGATGGAACCGGCTGGAGGCGCGCGGAGGATCGCGGTTGCTGGCGGGCGCAGGCTCGGGTCCGTATGTCTACTTCGCGCATAGTTACTATGTGCCGGAAATGGAGCACGCGGCGGCGACTTGCAGGTATGAAGTGCGATATACGGCGGCGATCGAGCGGGGGAATGTTCTTGGGGTACAGTTTCATCCGGAGAAATCGGGTGAAGTGGGGTTGGGGATGGTGCGCAACTTTGTGAGTCTTTAATTTTACCGCGGAGACGCGGAGGCGCTGAGAAGAGAGTATTGATGAGACGGTGGTGTCGATGTTAGCGAAGCGGATTATTCCGTGTCTGGATGTGACCGGTGGAAGAGTAGTGAAGGGCACCAGGTTCGTCAACCTGCGCGATGCGGGCGACCCCGTGGAGCTGGCGGAACGGTACAACCGCGAGGGCGCCGACGAGCTGGTTTTTCTGGACATCACGGCGTCGAGCGACGCCCGCGCGACCATGGTGGACGTTGTGGCGCGTACGGCGCGGAAAGTATTCATCCCGCTGGCGGTGGGCGGCGGCATCCGGTCGGTGGAGGACGCCCGAAAGATTTTGCTGGCGGGAGCGGATAAAGTCTCGGTCAATACGGCCGCGGTACTGAGGCCGGAGCTGATCAAGGAGCTCTCCGAGGAGTTCGGGGCGCAGGCGGTGGTTCTGGCGATTGACGCGCGGCGGCACGCGGGCGGAGGCTGGCACGTGTTTACGCGGGGCGGGCGCGACGACGAAGGGATGGATGCGGTGGCCTGGGCGGCGCGCGGCGAGCAACTGGGCGCGGGCGAGGTCCTGCTGACTTCCATGGATACGGATGGAGTGCAGGGGGGGTTCGATTGCGCGCTGACCGCGGCGGTGTCGCGCGCGACGCATGTGCCGGTGATTGCGAGCGGCGGAGCGGGGAAGCCGGAGCACTTCGTGCGCGTGCTGACGGAGGGATGCGCGGATGCGGCGCTGGCGGCGTCCATATTCCATTACGGGACCTACACGGTGAACCAGTTGAAGGAAGAGCTGGACAGGCGCGGCATCCCGGTGCGGGTGGCGGCGTGATCATTCCCTGCATCGACCTGATGGATGGCAAGGTAGTGCAACTGGTGCAGGGGCGCGAGAAGGCGCTGGAAGGCGGGACGGTGGAGGAGATGCTGCGGAAGTTCGCGGCCTTTCCGGAAATTCAGGCGATCGACCTGGATGCGGCCATGGGCCGAGGCTCGAACGACGAATTGGTGCGCCGGGTGGTCTCGGGAGCGACGGCGCGGGTGGGCGGCGGCGTGCGTACGGTGGAACGGGCACGGGCCCTGGTGGGGCAGGGAGCGCATCGCGTGATTGTGGGAACGGCGGCGTTTGGAAAGGCGGGGGTGAATGGGCAGTTTCTGCAGGCGCTGCGGGATGGAGTGGGACGGGAGCGGGTGGTAGTGGCGCTCGATTCCAAGAGCGGCCGGATCGTGGTGAAGGGCTGGCGCGAATCGACGGAGCTCGAAGCCGAAGACGTGCTGGGCGCGCTCGAGCCTTATTGCTCCGGTTTTCTATGCACGTACGTGGATAAAGAGGGGATGATGCAGGGGACGGACCTGGAGTGGTTCAGGCGTCTGCGCGCGGCCACGGACCTGGAACTGACGGCGGCAGGCGGCATTACGACGATCGAGGAAGTGCGGGCACTCGCGGAGATGGGAGTGAACGCCGCATTGGGGATGGCGATTTATACCGGGAGGCTGCGCTTGGAGGAGTTAGCCGAGTTGGGATAGGTCAGAGGCCGAAGGCCGCGCCGATGGTCTTGCTCCATTCGGTGAAAACGATTTTGCGGCTCTCACGGACGCGCCACCAGGAATCGGGCACAAAGAACTCGTCGGGTGCGGCGACGGTGCGGAACGTAAGTCCTCCGCCGGATTCGCCGACGAGCGAGCGATAGATACGGCCGGCGCGCGCCGTGTGGTAGGAGCTGGTAACAAGCAAGAAGCTGTGGACGTGGCGGCGGCGCAGTTCGGCGAGGATGCCGGTGGCTTCCTCCCGCGTGGAGAGGGTGGAGTTGGGGAAGGGAATGAACCACCCGGCGGGATAGCCGTGGCGGACGGCGAACGGAATGGCGAGATCGGATTCATACTGGCCATACTGGCCCGCCGGACCGCTCACCAGGACCGCGGGCACGTAGCCTTGTTTGACCAGCTCGGCAGCTTTGAGGATGCGGTGGCCATAACCGTCGCCTGCGGGGACAACCGCGATATCGGCTTTGGCGGGGCCGTCGTCGTGGATGAGGGCGTAGCCGAAGACCGGCAGCCAGAGGCCGCGCGTTAGAAAGAGTGCGGCCAGGAAAAGAAGGCAGACAAGCAGGAAGCGGACGCGGAATGGTCGCAGCGCCACGAACTATTCGTCCGCGGAGTTTTTCTGGTCGAGATTGCCGACCGTCTTGAGCCGCTGGTAGAGGCGCTCCACCTCGGCCTCGTCTTCGGGGCGGAGGATGCGATAGCGGTTGGGCGACTGGGTCTTCCGTTCAGCGCCGCTGGAGAGAACTTCACCCCAATACTGCCGGTAAGGGATGCCATCGATGAGGGCGTCGCGCGAGAGGCGCCGCAGGTTGCGGAGCAGGCTGTTGCAGGAATCGAGATCGCCGGGATAGATGAGACGAAGGCGCGAATCGTCAAACAGCGTGATGCGAACAATCAGCGGAGCGTTCCAGCCGGTGCGGTCGATGCGCCGGATATCCATCCAGGGAATGATGCGCTTGCCGATGGAAAGATAGCTTTCATGGATTTCGACGGCCGGGCGGGAAGCGGTCCCGAGGAACAGGGCGGCGATCAGCGCGCAGAGGCCGGCGGGGACGTATGCCAGGGCCAGCTTGACGTCAAATGCGATGCCCACGCAGGCGGCCGCAAGCACCACGGCGGTGGCACCTGACCAAAGATAGTGTCGCGCGGGCAAATAACGAGTCATAGACAACCCCGTAATTTTAGACTACTCCCACGCATCGAGCCCGTCAATGCTCCCGGACGATAAGTAAGCCCCTCCAGGTGTAATGGAGCCCACTCCAGAGGGTGATGGCGGCGGTGGGCCAGAGCATGGCGGAGGCCAGGGAACGGAGCCAGGGCGTGGGGACGGCTTCCCGCGTCATCCAGACTACGGCGGTCGAAATCTGAAGAAAAGTGGAGGCTTTGCCCCAGATGCTGGGCGGGAAGGCGCGCGCCGTGGTAAATCGCATGACGAGCGAGGCGCCGACCAGAATATACAGATCGCGGCCCAGGACCAGCGCCACGAACCACCAGGGAACCAGGCGGGCGGCGGCGAGGGCCAGGTGGACGCCGCTCAGCAGGCATTTGTCGGCGATGGGATCCAGGTAAGCGCCGGCGGGGCTGGCCTGGCCCCAACGGCGGGCGGCGGCGCCATCGGCGATATCGGTGAATGCGGCCACGAGGAATAGCGCCAGGGCCAGCCGGTACTGGGCCGTCAGGATGGCGTGGAGGATGAATGGGACCAGCAGGAGGCGCAGGACGGTCAGAGAATTGGCGAAGTTCAGCCAGCGCGGCATAGGCGCTAGGCCGGTTCCTCGCCGGCGCCGGCCGAAGGATGGCAAGGATAGAGTTGCGGAGTGACCTGGAAGCGGGCTTGGTAGGCGCTCAAAATCCGCTGCTGGAAGCCGGGCAGGGCGTCCGGACGGAGCATGGTGACGGTGCAGCCGCCGAAGCCGCCGCCGGTCATGCGGGAACCGTAGACGCCATCGATGGAAAGTGCGGTGTCGACCAGGAAATCGAGCTCGGGGCAGCTCACTTCGTAGTCGTTCCGGAGGCTCAGGTGGGATTCCACCATCAGGCGGCCCATGCGGGCAAGGTCGCCGCGCATGCTGGAATCGACAAAATCGGCGACGCGAGCGTTTTCGCTGACAACGTGGCGGGCGCGGCGCTGGACGACGACGGGAAGGTCGTGGGCCTTCGATTCGAACTGGGCAGGCGAAAGATCGCGGAGGGGTTGACCGAGCGCTCGGGCGGCGGCGGCGCATTCGGCGACGCGGTCCTTGTAGGCGGAGCCGGCCAGGGCGTGCTTGACCATGCTGTTGACGGCCGTGAAGGCGATTGTTTCCGGCAGCGGGACGAAGCGGTGGCCGAGGCTGCGGCAATCGATTTCGACGGCGGAATTGCGACGGCCGAAGATGGAGATGTATTGATCCATGATGCCGCAGGGCATACCGACGAATTCGCGTTCGGCGCGCTGACAGAGGAGGGCCAGATCGAGCGGAGGGATGGCGCGGCCGCTCAAGAAGGCCAGCGCCGAGGCCACTTCAAGCGCGGCGGAAGAGCTGAGCCCGGAGCCCTCCGGCACGCTGCTGCAGATCAGCAGGTTGGCGGGGGCGACGGGGAAGCCGGCGCGGGAAAGTTCGACTGCGACGCCGATCGGGTAATCGGTCCAATGGTGGGCCGGTTGGCTCTGCGCGATTCCGGCCGCGCTGAATTCGCGCAATTCGCGGCGTTGTTGGGAGTAGATGCGCAGCATGCCGTCGGGAGACGGAACGGCGGCGACGTGGGTGGCCAGGTCGAGGGCCATCGGCAGGACGAATCCCTGGGTGTAATCGGTATGCTCACCGATCAAATTGACGCGGCCGGGGGCCCGGTAGATGCGGGCTCGCTCGGCGGAGCCGTAGAGTTGTCGGAGGGTTTCCAGCATGGGAGCGGGGAAAAACTGAGTCTAACATTTTTGAACCGCCAGGCTTTCCACGAGGCGGGTTCGCAGGCACGGCGTCGAGGGTCCTGCCGACGATCGGTTTTTGTCGTCTGTCAAGCGCCCGTGCTTCAGCGAGGCATGACAGGCCACGAAAAGCGATGGCCTGTCCCACCTAACTGGTTACCGCACGAGTTCCGGCGCCGCGGGTGAAGCCTTGGTTGCGCTGAGGGCGCGGGCATCGATCCAGCGCAGCCACTCATCGAGGCCCTCCTTAGTAGTGCATGAGAGCCGCGCGATCTGGATCTCCGGGTGAATGGTGCGCGCGTTGGCTATTGCCACGTCGATGTTGAATGGCACGTACGGCAGGAGATCGATCTTAGTAAGTAGCATCAATTCCGATTTGAAAAAGATGCCGGGGTATTTGAGCGGCTTCTCTTCACCCTCCGTCACGCTCAGCAACACGATCTTACAGGCTTCGCCCAGATCGTAGCTGGTGGGGCAGACCAGGTTACCCACGTTTTCAATGAAGAGGAGATCGATCTGGGCAAGCGACCAGCCCTCCAGCGCGCGCCGGATCATGCGGGCGTCCAGGTGGCAGGCGCCGGCGGTGGTGATCTGGCGCACGGGGAAACCGTAGCGCGCCAGGCGGGCGGCGTCGGCATCGGTCTGGATGTCGCCGGTCAGCACGGCCACGCGGCGTCCGGGCGGGTAGGATTCCAGGGTCCGTTCGAGCAGCGCGGTCTTGCCGGAGCCGGGCGAACTGATCAGATTCACCACGAAGACGCCGTGGCGCGCGAATTCGGCGCGCAGTTCGGCGGCGGCGCGATCGTTCTCATTGAGAACTTTGCCTTCCATGGGTACGCGTGTCATGGGACCTCCAGTTCCAGGTAAGAGAATTCCAGTTCGTCGGCGACGCCCGGTTCGATGGCCAGATCGAGCGGCTCGAGGTCGCTGCCTTTGACCAGCACTTCAAATGAGAAGGCCAGGGACTGCGGATCGATTCCCGCCATTTCGCCAATGCGGACGCCCACTTTGACGGCGCGGGCGGGCTTGCGCGCCTCGGTTTCCTTGCGCACGGCGTCGAGAATTCCGCTGGCGATGCCGACTTCATGCATATCAGCAGATCCTCGGCAACTGGTCGCCGGGCAGCATGTCGACGATGCGGGTGGTGCCGAAAGGCGTGTGCATGGTGACGAGTCCGGGATGGCGAGCGACGACTTCGCCGATGATGGCGGCCTCGGCGCCGAGCGGATGGCGGCGGATGGCGGCGAGTACCGGTTCGGCCGACGCCGCCGGGACGATGGCGACGAGCTTTCCCTCGTTGGCTACATAGAGCGGGTCCAAGCCCAGAACTTCGCAGGCCCCGCGCACGCCGTCGTGTAACGGGAGGGCCGCTTCGCGGATGGCGATGCCGGCGTGCGACTGCACCGCGATTTCATTGAGCGTGCTGGCGAGGCCGCCGCGCGTGGGATCGCGCATCACGCGGACATCGCCGGCCGCGGCCAGGATCGCCGCCACCAGTGTGTGGAGCGGCGCGGAGTCGCTCTCGACGGCGCCTTCGAGTTCCAGGCCCTGGCGCTGCGTGAGGATGGTGATGCCGTGGTCGCCGAGCGATCCGCTGAGGATCACGGCATCGCCCGGGCGGGCATTGGCGGCCGAAAGATCGACGCCGGCTGCGACCATGCCGAGGCCCGTAGTGTTGATGAAGACGCCGTCTCCTGAGCCACGCTCCACCACTTTGGTGTCGCCAGTGACGATGGGCACGCCGACATTCTCCGCGGCGCGCGCCATGGAATCGACCACGCGGCGAAGGTCGGCCATCGGGAAACCTTCTTCCAGGATGAAAGCCGCGCTGAGCGCGAGTGGCTGCGCGCCGCCCATGGCCAGGTCGTTGACGGTGCCGTGCACGGCCAGCGAGCCGATGTCGCCGCCGGGAAAAAACAGCGGCTTGACGACGAAGGAATCGGTAGTGAACGCCAGGCGGCCGCTTTCGATACTGAGCACCGCCTGGTCTTCCAGGCGGGCGAGCAGCGGGTTGCGGAAGGCCGGGAGAAAGATCTGCTGGAGCAGCGCGGCGCTCAGTTTCCCGCCGCTGCCATGGCCTAGCAGCACGGTGTCGTGAACGGCGATCGGCGCCGGGCAGACGAAGGCGTTCATCGGGCGGCCTCTGGCGCGGTGTGGCGGCGGTAGGCGTAGTAGGCGGCGCAGGCCCCTTCGCTTGAGACCATGGGAGCGCCCAGCGGCTGCTCGGGCGTGCATCGCGTCCCGAACGCCGTGCAATCGACCGGCTTCTTCAGGCCCTGGAGCACCAGCGCGCTGATGCACTCGGCGGGCTCCTCCACGTGGATTTCCTGCGCGCCGAAGATGCGTTCGGCATCGTAGGCCGCGTACTTTTCGCGCAAGCGGTGGCCGCTCAAGGGGATCATGCCGATGCCGCGCCACTTGCGGTCGGTGATCTCAAACACTTCTTCCATCAGCTTCTGCGCGGGCACATTCCCATCGCGCGTGACCGAGCGGGAGTATTGATTCTCGAGTTGCGCGCGGCCGTCCTCCAATTGATCCACCAGCATGGCTATGGCTTCCAGCAAATCCACCGGCTCGAAGCCGCCCACCACGATGGGGACGTGGAATTCGGCGCTGAGCGCTTCGTACTCCCGGTGACCCATGACGGTGCAGACGTGGCCGGGGGCAATGAAGCCTTGCACGCGATTCGAAGGGGACCCCAGGAGCAGCCTGACTGCCGGCGGCACCAGCACGTGCGACACCAGCATCGAGAAATTGGTCAGGCCCAGGCGCTGCGCGTGCCACACGGCCATGGCGTTGGCGGGCGCGGTAGTCTCAAAGCCAATTCCGAAGAAGACCACCTGGCGCGTGGGGTTCTCCTGCGCCAGTTTGACGGCTTCCAGGGGCGAATAGGCGATGCGGACGTCGCCGCCGGCAGCGCGCACCCGGAACAGGTCCTGTCGCGAGCCGGGCACGCGCAGCATGTCGCCGTAAGAGACGAAAATCACGCCGGGCCGGGAGGCGATTTCGATCGCCCGGTCGACGAATTCGAGCGGCGCGACGCACACCGGACAGCCCGGACCATGCACCAGCTCGATTTCGGGCGGGAGCAGGTCCGGCAGACCATAACGCATCAGGGTGTGGGTTTGCCCTCCGCAGATTTCCATCAGCACCCAGGGCCGGGTGACGCGGGCGCCGATGCGCGCGGCCAGGGCGTGGGTGATATCGGCGTCGCGGTACTCGTCCAGGTATTTCACACAGGTTCCTCCGGCGCGAGCTCGTTCGCTTCCTGAATCTGGCGCAGCAATTCGTAGGTTCGCTCGGCTTCCTCGGGAGACACGCGGCTGATGGCGAATCCTACGTGCACCAGGACGTAGTCGCCGGGCTGAGTTTCGGGGACGAAGTCGAGCGAGACCTGGCGCGTGATGCCGCCGAACTGGACCTTGGCGACGCGCGTAAAGCCCATGTCGGTGGCTTCAAGGACCTTACCCGGAATGGCTAGGCACATAAGTAAGCTAATGGTCGCACTTCGGGGGGCAAGTGAGCAACGGCAGGTTGGTCTAAGCGGCGCGCCAGAGATCCGGGTTCACGATATTCTTGACCCGGCTGGCCGGAAAAACGGTGAGGGCGCGCGTGTCTGCTATGATGGCAGTAGCTGACAGTTTCTGTCAGAGGAGTATTTGTTATGTCTATGACCTCCATGAACATCTCTTTGCCACAAGAACTTAAAAAGTATATCGAAAAGCAGATTAAGGCCGGCTATAGCACGCCCAGCGAGTATGTCCGTGAGCTTATCCGGGGGGATCAAAAACGGCGCGCGAAAGAGCGGCTCGACATTCTCCTCTTGGAGGGCCTCGACTCCGGCGAGCCGCTGCCAGCGTCGCCGGCCTTCTGGGATGAACTCAAACGCGAGGCTGTGGCGAAACTTGGCAGGAAGACCAGGAAGTGAGCCCATCTGTTACGTTTCGTCCCCGCGCCCGCCTGGATGTCTTGGAGCAGTTCTTATACTTGGCGGACCATGCCACTGCGGAAGTGGCCGAACGCTACTTCACGGCCGTGGATCGAACATGCGCCAGGCTGGCCAAACAGCCTCGCTCCGGAACACCGTACGATTCCGGCGTAGCGCGTCTCGAGGGCATGCGTCGCGTTCCGGTGTCTGGTTTCACGGCATACCTCCTTTTCTATATGCCCCGCGCTGACGGCATCGATGTTGTCCGCGTACTCCACGGATCTCGGGACATCGAGCACCTGTTTACTGAAGAGGAAGGGTAATTTCGTACGCGGAGGCTTAAGGCGGGACCGGAAAAAGGCAGGCGCGTTTTGCGGGTTGGACGAGAAATGCGTCCGTCCCTTTTCGCCCTTTTCGCCCCGATGTTGTCGTCGGCGACGTAGTCCCAAATGTCGCTGAAATCCTGCTGGGCGCGGGGAGTGAGGACGAACGGCTTCATCTATGCCTTTTTTCGCCGGATCGATTCGTGCAACAGCCGCAGCAGGTTCTCGTTGATCTTCGGCTCGCGCAGCGAGATGTTCGCGTCGTGGACATACTTGATCACGGACAAGTACGGGACCACGGCGGCTTTCAGCCCCAGGTCCCTGGCGCGCGCCAGCCAGTCCATATCTTCGCTGGTGGAGTAGCGCGAATCGAAGGGACCCACCTTGTCGAACGCGCGGCGCCACGCCATCAGTGTCTCCATCGCGCCGGCATGTTGGCGCTCCAAGAGCTCCAGGCGGAATCCCGGTGGAGGCTGGTAGCCTGGCTCCAGCCGCGACATTGCCCGCGCCAACACGAAATCCAGCTCCTGGTGGCTCAGCAGATAGTCCCGCCGCATCCGCACAGACCCCTCGGTCCATTCGTCATCGTGCGACAGAAACGCGATCAAGTCGCCGGTCGTTGCGCCAACACCGCAATTGTAAGCGTCGGCGATCCCATGACCGGTCTGGGGGACGATTCTCCACTGAGGGAACCGGCGGGCGATTTCCAGGGTTCCGTCAGTCGAAGCACCGTCCACCAGGACACGATCATCCGGCGCCACGTCCTGCCGGTCGATGCTACGGAAGCAGCGCTCCAGGAATCGCCGGCCGTTTCGCACGCAGACGATCACGCTTAGTTTGGGTGCGAGTGGCACTAGACTCCCGTGCCCTTCGCGTGGCCTGGCAAGGCGCGCAACTGGACACGCCGGGCCGCCCACCTGGCCGCTCGCGGCCACAGCTCGGAAGGCCGTTCCATGTCCAGGTAATAGCAGAGAAATCGAGGAAAACCCGCCAACCGCTCCAGAACGCCGCGACCGCGCGCACCGCGTTGGTAGCTTCCGTAAATGGACCGCGCCATATCCACGAAACCCTGCGCCTGCGGCGGCGACTGGCTCCTCTGGTAGTCCACCCGCTCGGCCGCGTCCACCCGCAGCCGGGCCAGGCCGGTCAGCACACGGTCCGGAATCGGGGCGTGGAAGACCCGTGCCAGATAGTCGCACGCCGCCCGCATGGGGAGCGTTACGCGGAGGCGCCGGGCCAGGAGCAGCAGGCGGTCCCAATCGATGGCCGCCGCGCGCATCACCGTCATGGCATCCGCCGCCCAGCGCATCGGCGGGATCTCGTTCCACGCGGGTCCATGCACCAAAGCGTGCAGCAGTTCATCGGAGGGGCACAACACTTCGACCGCCATCCGCTCAAATTCGAGCGGTTCCGCGGATTCCCAGAAGGCTGCGTCCGCGCCGGGAAACGTGGCCTGGTACAGCGCATGCCAGTGGAGATCCACTTCGCGGCCATCGCCGGCCGCATACGGCAGCGCCTGGCGAAATCCCAGGTCGCGTGGGCCTAAGTGGTAGCGGCGCTGCCAGAGTCCCCGCCAACCGGCCGATTCAAAAAGCCGGATGGCTTCCTGCGCCCGCTGCTCCGGCACCAGCAGGTCCAGATCGCGCATCGGCCGCAGTCCCACGTCGCGGTAATAGCGCAGAGCCAGCGGCACACCCTTCAGCACAAGCACCGGAATCCCGGCATGTTGCAGCATCGCGGCCGCCGGCGCCAACCTGGCGAACAACAGGCGGTTCTCGCACCATGTCTTGCGGCGCAGCCCCCGCAGCGTGCCCATTTCCTTGTGCTCAAAGCCGTATCGCCCCAGATTGTGGCCTACCAGCGGCAACAGCCGGTACGAACCGGCATCCAGCCGCTCCAAACCACCCTGCGCATGCCAGTCGCGATAGGCCTGGCAGGCCGCATCGCCATCGAACAGAGCCGCCTTCAGCAGCAATTCCTGCAGTTCGGTGGGCCAGCAACCGCCATTGGGATCGCCCAGGATCACCTCACGTTCTCCTTGGTCCGCCCAAGCTCCATCACGCCCGGGCCGTCCGCCGGCATGCGGTACATGCGGTCGCAATGCTCAATGATGCGCGGGTCGTGGCTCACCAGCAGGATGGCCGGGCGCTGCGGCAGTTGCCGGAGATTGGTCATGAGGGTGCCGATGGCTGCGGCATCCAAATGATTGGTGGGCTCGTCCAGGATCAGCAGCCGGGGCTGGCCCAAGAGCGCCCGCGCGATCGCAATGCGCTGCCGCTGGCCGCCCGAAATCATCTGTCCATCGGCGCCGATCGGCGTCTCGTAGCCTTGTTCCATCGCCTCAATGGCCGCATGCGCGGTGGACCATTCGGCCGCTTCGCGGATCTCCCGATCGCTGGCTTGCGGTCTGCCGTACGCGATGTTCTCCCCTACCGTCCCGGGAAACAGCAGCGGGTCCTGCGGAACCACACCCAGCCGGCGGCGAAGCTGCCTGAGGTCGAGCGAATCGTATGCCGTGCCATCGGCCAGAACACTGCCCTCCTGGGGCCGGTAAAACCCACACAGCAGCCACACGATGGAACTCTTGCCGCAGCCATTGGGCCCCACCAGCGCCAGGATCTCTCCGGGCGCGATCCGCAGATCGGCGTGGCGCAGCACCCAGCGTCCCGGCACGTAACTGAAGGAGACGTTCCGCAGCTCCGCTTCTCCGCGAAAATCGAGGAGGCCGCTGCCGTTGTATGGCTGGTCCGCGCCGTGGGTCAGCAGTGCATAGACATCGGCCAGCGCCTGCGCGCCGGTCATGATCTGCGGCACGCTCGAGATCAGCGTGTTGGTCTGCGCGTTCAGCAGCCGCACCGTCACGTAGAATGCCAGCAGATTGCCTACCGTCATGCGG
>Ga0209039_10001108_pt1 | contig 25878 bp, 23 predicted proteins | sample BogFormECP12_OM1_FD_188238 | JGI IMG/M metagenome (GOLD analysis project Ga0209039, IMG submission 188238) | Bog forest soil microbial communities from Calvert Island, British Columbia, Canada - ECP12_OM1 (SPAdes) (version 2) | ecosystem: Environmental > Aquatic > Freshwater > Wetlands > Bog ... | reverse complement strand
TTCGACGAAGTTATTGCGATTATTCATCATGGCCTTGTATCTAGTACAACTTCTTATGCGATCAAGAGGCCTTTTTAATCTAGAAACTAAAGCATTGCTTTCATGTAGAGAGCGGAGGCTGCGTTCTTGCAGTAGCTTTAATAAGTCTCTGCTTATTTCCTGACGCCTTGACATAAGAAGTGGTCCGGGTATTCTAGACAAATTAGGGCAGGATCAATAGAGCGGCTTCACCATTTAGGCCACTGTCCAGTTTTTCCTTGCCGGCTCTGTTTTCATGGTTCTACGAATATGCATGTAGAGGCCTTTTTCACATAATATTCCCGCCAATAAAGTTAAAACAACGAAAAGGGCCAGGGTTAGGGCGGCAGCAATTGCCAACGATGCGATGCCATTTTCATGGATTAATATATGGGTCACTAAAACGCTTAACGCTGTTGTTAGACCGCAAGCGCACGGAAAAAGTAGTCTTGCGAAAATATCTGACCATCTAATATTAGCTATTGATCTGATAACTGCCCAAACGGGCAATACAGCAACTGAACTTACCACCACTGCCCCACATGAGCCTGCCAATCCCCACCATAGTGTAAATGGATATATGGTTACTAGCAGAACGCTTACCTTCGATAAATGTTTCAGAAATTCTATACTTGGCCTTCCCACGGCAACAAACAAGGGAGTGGCTAAGGTATCTAACGCCGTAAAAAACGCTGCGATAGAAAGTATTTGCAAGATAATGATACAGTCTTTCCATTTTTCTGTGAGTAAGCCATAAACAATGTCCGGTGCTGCTAAGATGCAGAAGACAATTATGGGCGCAATCACCGACATGAGAGTTTCGAGGACATCCAGGAAAGCTTTTCCCAGCCTGTCAGGTTCTTGCTGGATCTTCGAGTACGCAGGGAAGGTAAAATTAACTGATGCACCAGCAATGTTTGATATGGGTATATCAGAAATCCTTTGAGCAATCTGATAGACGCCGAGTGCAATAGGTCCGAGCAGTTTTCCAACGAATAATTTATCGAGCTGTTGCCACCCGAATAAAGCAATTGCATAGCCGGACATCCATTTGCCGAAATGAAACAGCTCTTTCGATTGAGATCTGATAAATTGAAAACGCGGTCTATATTTGAGAATTGAATATGACAGTATCAGCTTTGTGGAAACACCCATGAGATTCGCCCAAACAAGGGCCCACACTGATCGAAGCAGATAGGCCAATAATATGCCGGTAAGAAGTGACACAACATTCCCTGTCATGTCATAATAAAATTGTCTATTGAATTTCAGATCTTTTTCGAAATAGATCGTTTCTATGTTGATGAAGCCCTGAGCAATAAAAGAAAGACACATTGCTCTTAAAGGCAACACTATCCTCGGTTCTTTAAAGAACCATGCAGCCAGAGGCGCAACAAAAAATAATATCAGTGATAGTATCCCTCCTCGAAGTACTTGAATAGTCCATGCAGTATTAAGATACTCTCTTGTTTTACCTTTATGCTGTACGAGGGCAGCCTTCAATCCCGTCTCCGAAAGAGTTTCAAAGAGAAGCATTGTGAGCATCACGAGTCCAAACAAGCCAAAATCTTCAGGCAGTAAAAGCCTTGCGAGGACAACCAGTTTAATGATCTCAAAAAGTCGCGCGAGGATCTTAGCCGAAAAAACCCATCCTGCACTTTTTGCAACTTTTGAAGTTAAAGAAGTCCCCATGTATCTTTTGGATTGTTTTATTGAATTCCCACTGCCTAACCACTGCTGGGGAGTTTCGCTAGATTGAACGTTTTTGTATTGAGGTGCCCAGTGAGATTATCACTCCGCTGGCATCTCCGATCAGACGTGGCGGATCTCCGGGATGGCGAGACACGACAGTAAAGTCAATAAGTGCTGGCGTCTGATGCGTCTCATTACCGCCGATCTTTGATTACACCATAAACGGATTGTTGTCGAGACCGCAGGTGCTCCCGCATACGCAGGATTGGCTCTATGCTCTTCTCCTGATATGCCGGAATCTTCTCCTGAAGGCGATGACCAGAGTCCCGGCAACCAATAGTGATATGAGCAGACCGGGCAGGAAGCCGATCCTCAGGCATAAGGCGCCGAAGCCCACTGCGGGTAAGAGGGCTATCCGTACCCCAGCCTTAAGCGTCTCGCTCGTTCTAATCGAGTCAGCAATGGGCGGAGACACCCAGTAGTACCAGTCGACAAAGGTCCTCCCAATGGTGCTTGAAAGCAGAAACGCATCACGGAAATTCCTGAGAATCGCGACATACGGGTGAAAGGAGGAGCCGTATGCCGCGGTGGCAACGAAACAACCTCCCCCTCCTCCGCCTCCTCCATCTCCGCCACCACCTGGTGTCGGCGCGGCAGGCCCGGCTCCTGGCCCAGGGGAAGGATTATTCACTCCTGTTATCGACATTATAGCCGGCCCCCACGACGAAAGATTCTGTTTTATGCCCGTATTAGCCAAGGCTCCATAACCGCCCCAATCCCAAATGAAAAACCCTATTCCATTCCTCGCCACTCCTGCTGTCTTTGCCGCCGCAGCCATGTCCACCAGTTCTTGAGGAAGGGGAAGTGTAAATGCTTGATATTGACTGAATGCCTGGATCGCAAAAATAAGTTTATCCGACGACCCTCCGGCAGCATTGATTTTGGTAGTGTCGGTAGTCAATCGGGATTGAAGGCTCGTGTAGGGAATCATGGACTGCCCGGAAACCCCAGAACCCGTGCATTGCCACGTGACTCCATTACCAGTACCGTAGTAATCAGTAATCTGACAGGTGGTCGTGCAGCCGGGAGTGCAGGTCACAGATGACCAATTTGGTTCTGTTGAGCCGGTTTGACCATTGATATTGCCGTTGCCATTATTATTGACCACTGCCACAGCCTGATACGCATACCCGGAGCTTCCGCGACCTGTACTTGGGAAAACAATATCATTGAGATAAAAATACGTTTGCGGTTGCCATAACCATAGAGGGTATCTGTCTACCCCGTACACGGTATGGTCTGTTGGGATGTACTTAGTCTGGCCGCCGACGTCGCCATCAGAAGTTCGTACCGGGGAATATTGAGCGATGAGAACTTCATGGTTAGGGTCGAGTGCCATAATGTTGTCATAGATACTTTGGGTAGCGGTGGAATCTTCCAAATAATCTGATGGCTCGTCGGCAGTGTAATATCCGTAGAGGCCGGTAGTGTTCTTCACGGCGTTTACAATGGTTGCCAGGCCGCTTAGGTTTGGGACATCTCTCGTCCCGCCCCATCCATAGTCCGGCCCTTCATATTCGGTGTACCGCATGAGGTCTACCATGATTTTCAGCCCTGCTGCATTGGCAGCGGGTATAAGAGTGTTTTGAAGCATATTTGCATAGTCGGAATCTGCTTGCCATGCATTGTATGGGGTGTAGTCTGGAGCACCATGGTCATGAGTGTGAGAATAAGGCATCACAACATCGAAACCAAGACTCTTGATTGTGGGCAGGTCGGAGATAAGAGTGGACAAGTTGCTACTTGTCTCGCAGACCGTATAGATCATGTTCACCGCTTCTGCACGGGCGCAGAGCAACAAAAATAAGGAGATAACAAGTAGAAACAGTTTGGGCGTCGCCCATGAGAGAAGGGGAAAGAGACAGAGAAGCGCTGTCACGAGGCCATTCCTATTTTCTTCTTGTTGGGTTTTTCCTTGGCCACTCCGTACTTCTCGCATCTCCGGATCAATGACCTGCGCTCGATTCCAAGCCCCCTCGCTGCTTGACTCTTGTTGCCCCGGTCATTGACGCACGGAGCTTACGCTTATCGTGGCTTGCCCCGTGCCATAGGAGCTAATTGTGATGGGGGCGCTCGCATTGCCCCCGCTTGGTGCGTTGGCGGTATTGAGAATGAGCTGCGTTCCGCTGAACGTCGCTCCGCCCTTGAACAATATCTGGCTGCCTGGGACGATGGTAAGGGCATTCACCCCCGCTATGCTGTTTATCGGGCCTGATCCGCCCGGGCTTCCGCACGTTTGCGTCGCGCCCGTCCCGGAATTGGCGCAGGAAGAATCGACGTAATAGGTCGGTGCTGCTCCTCCCGACCCTGTTATCGCCCGTATAGCCGGCCCCCACGCTGAAAGATTCTGTTTTATGCCCGTATTAGCCAAAGCTCCATAACCGCCCCAATCCCAAATGAAAAACCCTATTCCATTCCTCGCCACTCCTGCTGTTTTTGCCGCCGTAGCCATATCTATTAGCTCTTGGGGCAGGGGAAGCTCGCATGCTTGATACTGACTGAATGCCTGGATCGCAAAAATAAGTTTATCCGACGACCCTCCGGCAGCATTGATGTTCGTGGTGTCGGTGGTCAGCCTGGGTTGAAGACTCGTGTAAGGCACGATGGACTGTCCGACTACTCCCGACCCCGTGCATTGCCACGTAACGCCATTGCCGGGGTCATGAGTATCAACCACCTGGCAACTAGTTGTGCAGCCAGGAGTACAGGTCGGCCAGTTTGGTTCTACTGCGCCGGTTTGACCGTTTGAAACGCCGTTATTATTATTATTGGTTGCTGCCACGGCTTTGTATGCATACCCGGAGCTTCCACGGCCCGTGCTCGGGAAGACAATATCATTAAGATAAAAGTAGGTGCTTGGCTGCCATAGATAGAGAGGGTATCTGTCCACACCATACATGGTATGGTCTGTAGTCACGTACTTAGTTTGCCCCCCTGCGTCACTGTCAGAAGTTCGTACTGGAGAATATTGAGCGATGAGAACTTCATGGCTGGAGTCAATCCCCATGATGGTGCTATAAACGCTTGTCGTCGTGGTGGTGTTTGTACCCCAATCCGATGGCTCGTCAGCGGTATAGTACCCGTAGAGGCCAGGAGTATTCTTCACGGCACTTACGATGGTTTGCACTCCAGTCAGGTTAGGACTATTTAAGTTACGGCTCCACCCATAGGTATAATTCTGAGTGTACCGCAGAAGGTCTACCATGACGCTCAATCCTACGGCATGAGCCGCGGGGATAAGCGTGTTCTGAAGCATATTCGCATAGTCAAAGTCAGCCTGCCATGCATTATAATTGTGACCCATCCCATCATTCTGGGTGTGTGAATAAGGCATCACGACATCAAAACCAAGACTCTTGATTGTGGGCAGGTCGGAGATAAGAGTGGACAAGTTGCTACTTGTCTCGCAGACCGTATAGACCATATTCACCGCTTCTGCACGGGCGCAGAGCAACAAAAATAAGGAGACAACAACCAGAAATAGTTTTTTCATAAATCCCCTCCTTTCGTATAGAGTGGTTACTATAGAGCAGCGCACCACTTAAGTCACTGTCCAGTTTTTCCAGACCGGCTCTGAAGTCAGACCTGGACATTTAATTTTATCGACAGTTAACGCACAATTCGTATTCCCGTTGGTGTTGCAACATTGCCAGACAGAGGGTCACTGAAGATTGAACCACCATCCTGTCTTGTCTGTAGTTTCCAGCCGGCAAGATTATATTTCCGGTTAGGATAATAAAACATATCAGTGTCGCCCCCTGGCTGATAATAGATGTTATTGTCAAAGATATTGTGCAAATTGTGTCCATTATTTCTTATAAGATACTTACTCATTTTATTGACAGTGTTGTTTTTAACTATATAGTAGTCGCTCAACGAAGCAAGGAAGATGCCTATGTCACCGTTGTAAATCGTGTTGTTTGCAACGAGAGAGGGTGTTGCCGATGTCTGTCTCTTATCTATCCTTATTCCACCCCAGGCACCTTCATACGGTACGCACGTTGTCCCACTTCCAAAGTTCTCTATAGTATTGTAGGTAATCGTATCAGTTTGTCTGTCATTTGCGCCGCCACCCGTCATTATCCCACCACCTTCAACATCATGAATGTGGTTCCTTGTAAAAACATTATTAGTGGAGGTTGCCGATGGGTTAATCCAATGAGTGATACCTGCTGACCCATAGCAGCCACCGCTTATATTGTTTCCTTCAAATGTTCCATTAGTTTGATTTTGTAATGATATGCCGTCTGCATCACCGCACGGCCCGGTATGCTCTCCCCAATAGGTAAGATTTGAATGTGTTATAGTGTTGTTCCTGATAATAGTGCCCTCAAACCAACCCTCGTAAAGATAAATATTGGTGGAGTTGTAATCAAAGGTGTTATTATCTATGGTTGAGTTTGATATAGTTTTATAACCAGCACCACCCCCACCTAAATAAAGAATCCCGCCGTACATATGGTAGAAGTCACAATTTTTGATCGTCAAATTCGTTCGGTTCAAGGTCGAGTGGCACCAGACTTGTCCCTGAGTAAATGCTATTCCGTCTATGGTAACGTAATCTTTATCAATGGAAATACTTGCTCCTGTTACATATTCAATGAGGTTGTCTGCGGGGCTGCTGCCATTCTTGGGCGTGTAATATACGATACCCGTCGTACTGTACCAGCTTCCATCACTTAATGCCGAGCTGGTCGCTCTTTTGAGCATACGCCCGTTTTCGTACAGGCACGTCGAGACTGTTTGAGGATATGACCAGATTCTCCCACCGCCCACATTCGTCCATCCCGTAGAGGTGTGGTCAGTTATCACCGCCGTCCTCTTGATGATGGGTTTAGCTCCTGTGCCGTAAGAGGTAACAGTAAATTCATTTCCAAGTGTCCCAGAGGAGGGTATAAGCAAAAACCCGTTCCAGGTTTCGCCTTTCTTAAGGGCTATTGTGGTGGGCGCGGAGAAGGTGTTGTTCGTCACCATAGAAAGCGTTTTCCACGGCGTGTTGATATTTGTCGGGGTCGCTGAAGAGTCACTCCCGTTCGTTGCATCGATATAATACGTTCCAGAAGGATACAATTTAGCCCATACGTTATTTCCGCAACTGACAACTAACAAGATCGTTATCAGTAGAAGGTGACTAAGTTTTTTTTGCATGACAAGACCCTCTAAACCTCATGCGAGCTTTGCTCGGCACTCACTGCTGAAACTCAGTGCTCGCGTATTCTCTCGTTCAGCGCAAAATCATGATTCGTGTAGCCGAAGCCCTTCTCTTTCGATATCGCAACGCCTTGACAAGGAGCGTCCAGGTGGAGGAACTTGGCATCATAATCCATCATGATCTTCACCAGGTCCTCGAACGTGACGCGGGGTGACCAATTGAGCTTCTTCCTCGCCTTCGTGATATCGGCCTGGAGGGCCTCCACTTCGGTAGGCCTGAAGTATCTCGGGTCAACCTCCACCAGCACCTGTCCGGGGGCGATTCCGCTTGCGCAACCACCATTCAGCCCACTGGCGATCCCTGCGGTCTCCTTCCCTTCACCGCGCCACTCTATGCCGATCCCCATATACCGAAAGGCCTCTTCCACAAAATCCCTAACGGTGTAACTCGTGCCCGTGCCCACGACGTAGTCGTCGGGTGTCTCCTGTTGCAGCATGAGCCACATCATTTCCACGTACTCGGGCGCGAATCCCCAGTCCCTTTTCGCATCGAGGTTTCCCAGGTAGAGCTTTTTCTGGTATCCCGCGATAATGCTCGCAACGGCGCGCGTGATCTTGCGCGTGACAAATGTCTCTCCTCTCCTTGGGGATTCGTGGTTGAAGAGGATGCCGTTGGAGGCAAAGAGGTTGTAGCCTTCCCGGTAATTGACCGCCATCCAGTAAGCGTACAGCTTTGCTGCCGCGTAAGGGCTTCGGGGGTAGAAGGGTGTCGTCTCGTTCTGAGGAGGAGGAGAGGCGCCAAAAAGCTCCGAGGAAGACGCCTGGTAGTACCGAGTAGCAATGCCGCTCCGCCGTATGGCCTCCAAGAGCCTCGTTGTTCCGAGGCCTGTAGAGTCGCCCGTATACTCGGGCATGTCGAAGCTCACCCTCACATGACTCTGTGCCGCTAGGTGGTATATCTCGTCGGGTTGCACATTGTAGACAAGGTGGGAAAGCTGGCCCGCATCGGAGAGGTCTCCATAGTGGAGAAAGAGACGTGTGCCGACTTGGTGGGGATCTGCATAAATGTGGTCAATCCTGCTTGTGTTGAACGTGCTTGCTCTTCTGATGAGGCCATGAACTTCATACCCTTTAGACAACAGAAACTCCGCCAGGTAGGACCCGTCTTGACCTGTGATACCGGTTATCAAAGCGCGCTTGGCCATATTTCACCTGCCTTAATAGAAATCACTGGGGACACTGGGGCAACAAACGAGGGGCGACCGCCTTCGGCTGGGACGAAGGACGATGTAAAGACCGAGAGAAGGCCACTATGCTAGAGGCTCCCTGCGCTCCTAGGGGGTAGAGGCATCAACAAAAGAGGTATCGGAAGTTCCGCTTCTCAGGGTCCAGGAAAGCAGGTGTAGATAAGGAACCAGGACATTTTCGCGTATTCTGAGGAGACAAATTTCAGGTCGCGCGTTTTCAAAAACCAGCAACACAATCGATGGGTTTCATAGCGCGTCGGCACAAAGTAGAGTCTAAAGGTTGGCGTATTCGCGGTGCCCGAGAACACCCTACTTGCTATCAGCTTGATCCGGCGCATGTGGTAAGGAGAACTGACGAAAATTGCCGATGTGAAGCCCATGGTTGCCATTATCCGCCTGGCCTGGGCTATTTCAAGATGCGTGTTCTCGGTCTCTCCACCTGTTTTGTAAGCTCCTGCCGGCGGTAACGGCACGGGGAGTGCTTTGGTCAAGGATCGGTCTGGTAACGCTCTCATTACCTTATTCAGAGCGGGAATGACAAGGTATTCGGCGTAGCCCTCGCGGATAAGTTGTACGGCCTCTCTGTACCTCGCCTCATCTTTTACCCCAACCAACAGGATAACCGCATCTGACTTTTCCGGCGTCTGCGAAAAAACGAGATAACATGGTGCAAGATACAGCGCAGCAATCACGAGAACTGCGAAGAAGACCAGGGTGGCGCGTTTGACTTTAACCCTCGTTAGCAGAAGAAATGGCATCACTCATTATATCACCGCACGCTAACCACGGACCCGCTGGACTTCATATCTGCCGACGGAGACGTCCGGAGAAAGGGGCGAGAAAGACCGACGGACGATGGGCACATAAGGGCAGAGGTAAACCACGTGAGCGGCAATATCGGCGCAAACTTCAATCATCATCTGGAGCGTTCTTTCCACGACCCTTTGTGTCTTCCATTCACTGGCGTACGTTCTCTGTGTGATCTTGGAGAACTCGCGTATTTGATCCAGATACTGCTCCAGGTCCGCCAGCTTGCGCATGACCAGATTTTTATCTACCAAGCGAAAATCCCCTCTTGAGAATTGCGTCTTCTTTCACTGCCTATTATGCCATGGCTTCATCGTCTTCGAAAATTATCCTCTAGCGAAGCAAGGGTGACCATTGCAAGGATTTGGTTGTAAGCTGCGTCAATGTAATAGGGAGTAGGCATCGCCAAAAGAAGTATCGGAAGCTCCGGTTCTCATGAGCGAGAGATGAAATATAACGTGGGAATGGAAATTGCGGTATAATGTCAGGGGGACTCTGCCGGTCTGTATGCAGATACCAGGGAGCCCCGGGGCCCGGAGTGGAGCCTGCAGCTCGCTTCGGGCCCTTGCTTTATTGGGGCGCTACCCTCACCCTTCATTAGATTCTTGTTGGCACGCGATACGCTTATCAAAATTGGCGGATAGCCCCACTCCCATCTGCCAACGCCACCCTCAGGCCCAGTATAGCCCGAGATAGGCTACCGCCGTTGCGACAGTTCTCCCCTGCGAGGATGTGTCGAGCATGATGGGCAACTTCACCGGCCGTGGTGCAATCACCAGTGAGGGCAAATTTTACCTGGGAGATATTACGGCTTGATGACACAATAATTAATTGTCTGTTAACTCGGCGTCGGGGTCCACAATACGTTGCGAGAGCGGGGCTTCACGCAGCTCGTTTTTCATCAAGATTTAATCTGGCCTTAATCTTCTCTAAATATCTTTTTGTTAGTCTATTTTTAGACTTTGAATGAACCCCTCCCACCTCTCCCGCCAGGTAAGGGGGTAAGTGTTGATGCAGAGTAAATGTTCGTGAAGGAGAAACAAATGGAAACAGTCTCTATAGTCTGGGGCAGCCTTCCGGTTCTGTTCCTTGTTATGGTTCTCGTTATGGTAGCACGAGAAGAAAGGGCAAGGCGACGGAATGAATCTCCCGTCAACCTCATGGCCCGGATCAGGCGTCCGGCCGCGGGTCGCGAGCCCTCAGGCAGACGCCGGCGCGGGACCGAGCGCAGTAATGTCTCAACCCTGTTTCCTGATTCGGGTTCGGCCAGACAGGCCGGACCGCAGAGATTGAAGCCGGGAGAGAGCTTAAGGAGATGATGCGATGGAGACTCTGAAAACGGACGTGCAATGCAGCAAGTGTGAAAAAAGTTTCTCAGTGGATCTCAACAAGATGAGATTTAACTATCAGCACACGTGCCCCTTTTGCGGAGCAGCATACAAGGTATCAGAAAAAGAGGCTATCCGGGCGCACCGCGCGCTTGACGGTATCGAGCACATGAGAAAGTGCGCCTGTTGCGTGTGCGGCAGGGATGCCGCTCTAACAGTGAGCGCACAACTCATGAAACGTCTCTCTTCTTCTGCAGTTATCGGCAACGACCTCTGCGAAGTGGCTTAGATACTCTTCCTGGCCAGAGTCTACAACGTCGACGTAGACATCCTTGAGCCCGCATGCCTTGGCCGCCTTGAGAAGGTGATGCCCGGCGACCAGCACGTATTTGCCTCCCGTTTTTTTTACTACGATCCTCACTCCCCCGGCCCTTTTAACGAATGAATCTCTGAGGAATGAATCCATGGCCTCGGTCCACGGTGTGTGGCGCTCTCTGTAATCAGGATCTGTTTCAATCAGCTTGATGTTCACTTTTCCGCCGTCTTTCATTATTCACTCCTGAAGAGATTGATGTAGGGGCCAGTGCAGCGAGCCCTCATGGTGTTATCGGACAAGATCGCTCACGCTAAACCCGCCCAACCGAAACATTCACATCCATTTATCGTCCGACTAATGCATGTGCCATGCCGTGAATGCCGGCTCGCCCTCGTTGTGTCGTCATTCCGATGCAGCCGGTGGAGCGAAGCGGGTGGTAGAACTTTGGCTTTAGCTTTGACATAACCTCATCATCTAAGAGAGGTAGACTGTGGGAAAAATTTTCCGCCCGTAGTCGGAAAGACTCAACCGCTGCAGCAGTATTAAGGGCTAGAGTGAAAATGGAGTATCAGCGTCGAATGAGGACGGCTAAACGAGTTTCAGAGGATGAAGGGTTACGAGGGTCAAGCCTTCGAATCGTCGAACTTGTAGCCCACGCTCGTTACCGTCACAATATAGGCCGGGTTCTGCGGGTCTTCCTCGATCAGCCTTCTCAGGCGGCTGATGTGGACATCCACGTTTCTCGGCGTCACGAAGACTTCTCCGCCCCAGACCTGATCGAGAAGCTGGTCGCGCGAATAAACTCTTCCCGGATTCTTGGCAAAGAAGAAGAGCAGCTTTGTCTGAATGGGCGACAGCTCAACCTTCTTGTTCTTTATTGTTACCTCATATTTGTCGAAGTCGATGAAGAGCTGCTTGTGGGAGAACGTGCGCTCATGCGCGGTCTTTTTAGGGGGGTGCGCCTTGGCCGATTTTCGGAGGGCCGCGCGGATCCGGGAGATCAGCTCCCGTACGCTGAAGGGCTTGGTCATGTAATCGTCGGCCCCCATCTCCAGACCGAGAATGCGGTCTACCTCACTGCCTTTGGCGCTCAGTATGAGGATGGGTATGTCAGCGTGCTCCGGCAGTGCCCGGATCTGCCTGCAAACCTCAAGGCCCTGGATCCCAGGCAGCATGAGGTCGAGTACAATAAGGTCCGGCGTTGTTGTCTTGAGCAATTCGAGCGCCTCTTCACCGGTCATGGCCAGAATTACGGTGTAGCCCTCGCGCTGGAGATTGGACGAGATCAGCTCGATTATATCTTGTTCGTCATCCACTACAAGGATTTTGAACTGCATCTGTCTCTCTCCACAGCAGTGCTCTTCAAGATTTTCTTTGCCTTCCGCAGCAATACTATTCCCCCATGAGTGGCCGAATAGTCACTTATCGGAGGGAATCATGCTGCCGGTTTACACGTAAGTTTTCTGGAAACACCCCACCCTGATTGTCGCTACCATTACGGTAACGTCATAGTGTTAAGATTATATTGAGGAAGAGTTAATTTTTCGTGAAAAAGAGAGGGAGCACGGGGGGGAAATGGTGGACATAGAAGGGGTGCTCCCTCTTGCAGTGATGTCCGATAACAACGACTAGCAGCCCAGAAACTTCCTCTTCAGACCTACCAGCCCGACCATTCCGGAACCGAACAGATAGATCGCAGCCGGGATGGGGACGGGAGCGCCAGCTATGGGGCTAATGTTTGCTGTTCCGTTCAATTGGGGTCCATACAATTCTTTTTGGTTAGTGTTATCGTAGCCTAACGCGAAGACTGTATAGGACCCAGGGCCGTTGCCCCATATGTTGAGGTAGGATGAACTATAGGATGAACCGTTACTTGCTAAGAAACTGTTGTTAGCCTGAAGCACCAATCCATTACCATCGAGAAAAGGGTCCGAACCGGGAGTTAACTGGTTATCAAAGATTAAATCGGTACCATTACCGGGCAACGCACTGTACGGCCGAATGCTCGTTACCGAGGGGGCAATCGGATTCACAATAACGGAATAGGCAATACCCCCGTTGGAGGTACCGGTTCCGGTTACAGAGCCACCTAAAACGGTTAACGGCCCGTTTCCATTGGATGGCGTAGTAAGAGTTCCGGTGACATTGTACGAGCCATCATTACTCGTAAAAGTAAACGAGTAATCAGCGTAGGCGACAGTCGAGCCAATAAAGGCCAGAGTCACCATTACCATTAAGAACAACAACCTTTTCATTTTTTAATCCTCCTCATGTAAGGAAAGATTTTACCTTCGTACTGCTTTCTTGATTCCTATCAAACCGACCAGCCCCGAGCCGAGAAGCCATATGGCAGCGGGGATGGGCACGGCGCTATTAGGGGTTCCGAAATTATCGATGGATATAGTCGCGCCGCTCGTGCTCGTGAATCCAAGATTACTGTTGCTTGAAAAATCGCCGTTGCTGAAAAGCAGGCCAACATAGAACGGATTTCCGGCAACCGTCGCAAAATCGCCGGTGCCGCTCACTTGAGTAAAGTTGCCCGCGTTGACCAACAGCCTAAGCGTCTGCCAAACATCGCCCGTGTTGGGACCACCGAGACTGGAGCTGACGAAGAAGTTGGAGCCGCCGTCCGTGATATAAAAACGGACGTCTGCTCCGGTCGGCGCGTTAATGGTTCCCGTGCTCCTGTAATCGACCGTAAGCGTTTGACTGGTAAGGTTGCCGATCGCGGTGCCGGAGACCTCGAAGGAATAGAGGCGCTGGTCAACGCTGCTCCCGACGTTCCCGGATATGTAACCACCGGGATGACCTCCCGTCGAACTGAAGCCAGGCTGTGTTCCCCAAATATAGCCCGTGCTGTCGATCCAGTACGTTTTCACGCCTCCATCGTTCGCGTCAAACGTCAGCATGGACGCGTTTGCTCCGGGGGTCAGCCAGAGAAAGGCTGCGATAAAAACTGCAAGAGCTGCTGCTTTGATCCATCTCTTCATGCTTTCAACCTCTTCATGCTTTCAACTTCCTTTCGTTACTTCCCGCTCCGGTTAGAGTGGGGCCCCCGTGTCGGGGGCCCCTTTTGCTCACACGGCATTACGCTCCGTTCAGCTTACTCGTAGCATGTGCCGGCGTCGTACGCGCCCACCGCAGGCGGCGTTACCCAGTCGGTCGGCTTGGAGAACGTCATCCCGTTGGAGAGCGTCCACGTTCCGGCCTTGCTGGCAGGGAGATTGGTCTTCGACCAGGTCAACAGGTTGCTCACGGCAGCACCCAGATTGCCCGCATACCCCCCGCTGGGCTCAAAGATGTGCTCCAGGGTAAAGAACTCGTAAAGCCCGTTTTTTATGTTGGCCGCATTGCCCGTAACGCCGTTGTACGTGAGCCCGCCTACGGGATACGTATGGGCCCCGAGAGCTTTGTCGCAGTCGACAAAGCCGATGGCGCCGGGGGTGCCGTCGATGCAGTTGAGCATATCAGTAGAGCTGTTGTTGAACCAGAGGTTATTGCTGAGGATGCTGCTGTCCAGGGTCGGCAGGTTGGGGCCGATCTTATTCGCGTCGATGACGACCGACTGGAAGGCCCCTTGCGTGCCTGATCCGGCCACGCGCATGCAGCCCGTTATAGCCGCTCCCGCGGCAATGGGATTAACGCCACCAGGGAAGTACTGGTGCCAGTCAGTGGCGATGCCGGTGAAGATCTGCTGGGCCATGGCCTTGGTCACGTTCGTGAGGTTAGCCGCCAGCAGTCCATCGCCGACTGCTTTCGCGTCCTTATTGGCGAAGAAGCAGAAAGGAACGATAAACGGATGGTTGTCGGTGAGACCAACAGACCCTGCGCCACAGGTCTTCACCGTGGGAGGATTCGCGACGAAGTCGCCGAGGTCTCTCAGTATCGCAGGCCCGGCAGCACCGCCCAGCGCCAGGCTGAGTCCGTGTGTCACGCTGCCTGGGCCGTTAGGACCCTTCAACTGCCCTTCCGAACTCTGGACGATGGTCGAGCCACTCACGTCGGCGGCTCCGAGGGTGACGGGGAAGCAGTCCAGATTGGAGGGAGCGGCGCCGCCCGCAAGAGTGTTCATCAGGGTCCTGTAGTTCAGACCGTGCCCATTCACCGTTCCGGTGGTAGGACAATTCATCACGTCCACCGCGCCCGGGTTCGCCTGGCCGAGGACACCCATGATCCCGTCATCCGAGTCATAGGCACCAACCCTGATCCTGAACGTGTCGCCCGCGGCCACGCCGCCCACAGTGCAGGGCCCCGTAGCTTCGCAGACTGTATACTTGGCGCCGTGATAGTAGACGCCCGCCGGGGTGCCGTCGCTAGGCGTGAACGAAACGCAGCTGGCGGCGGGTGCCCCCGTGCAGTTTGCACCTGCCCCGGCGTTAAGATACGTAGGGGCAAGGGCGCTCCAGAAGTCAACCTGGGCCGATGCGCCATAGATATTGATGTTCATGTCCGTGGCTCCGCCGAAGCATGCGCCGGCCATGGACAGCCCCAAAACTCCTATTGCTAATGCCATCGAAAGTTTCTTCATGTCTTTTCTCCTTGTCGTTATGTGTTCGTTATGTGTTTGGTGCTATTCTACCGGATCATCTCCGGTGAGCGCTACCGCGCTCTCTTTACGCTGTTCTCCTCCGGATGCCGATCAGGCCCAGAAGGCCGGATCCGAGCAGCCACACAGCGGCGGGAATGGGCACGGCGGCACTGGTCGGGTTGATCTCCGTATAGGCCTTGCCGTCCGTGTTGATAAAGGTCTGGATCACGAATTGCGACCCGTCCGTGTTGGTGTACAGGGTGCCCGCATTCCCGATCCCGGTACTATTGGTGAAGCCGTAGAGTCCCCACTGGATCCCGGCCGTGGTGAGCCCGTTCAGGGCGGCTTCGGCAGCGCCGATCGTAAGGAAGTTACCGTAGCTGCCATAATAGGCGCCGGCACCGTTCATCGCAGCCCAGTAGCCATGTGGAGCGTCGGACTGGAGGTCCTGGAAGGTATCGGTCGAGGGCGCACCCGTATTAAATATGCCTTTTATCCCGTTCATGCCGCCGGCCAGAGATGAGAAGCTGCCCTTATCGATCAAGGTGCTCCCGGCGCCGATATAGGACGGGGACGGCCCGTACACGAAGTAGGCCACCTGGAGTTTGCTGAGGGGCTGACCCGTCAGGTCGGTGATGTTGCTCCCCACCACGTCATTTGTTTGACCGTTGAGGCTCGCGAGGGAGCCCAGGTCGGTGTACCACTGATTTGTTCCGCCAGTCGGTGTAATCCCACTGTAACTCGTGTCGTAGACCACCCGGACCAGATCGCCGTTGTTCCAAACGGTGGTGGTAGCGCTACCGTGCCCGGCCATGCCAAGCACGAGCGTGAGTGCTACTAAAATACCTAACATCTTCTTCATGCTAAATCCTCCTTTTTCGTTCAAAGCTTTGTTGTTTTTTTCCCCGATTCAGGCCCTTCGGACCATTTTTGTCGGGGCTTGTGACCTTCCGTGCCCGGTTGCCCGGGCTTTGCTTCACGTGAAGCCCGTGGTCTCCTCAAACCCATGCGCCGATATTCTCTTTTTTTATCCCTTTGTTCTCCTCGCATCACCTCCTTATCATTTGATCCCCGGTTAAACCTTCCGGGGTGACCCCACAACAAAGAAGCCCGAATCAAGCGCAAAAGCGGCTCTCGATTCGGGCTTCCTGGTTACGGGGTCCCCGTCAGCAAAGTACCCGGGTTAGAACATTGTGTGTTTAGTGTTTGGTGTTAAGTGTTAAGTGTCATTAAATTTCCTTTTCTGTGTGTTGAATGTTACGTGTTATGTGCCATTCAATTTCCTTATCGTGCTATCTCCTCTCTCAGGATCTCTTCGAATTTTTCTATTCTGCCGATCCCGCCCTGGCTGAAGTTCACCTTTATGTAGCCGGTGAATTTTTCATCCGCGAGAAGCTTCATGATCTCCAAAAGCCTGGTCAGTTTTTCCGGCCTGGCAGTCTTTCGGTACTGCGAAAGGTCTTTCATCAACTCGCTCATTACGATACCAGCATACCTCTCTGTTGTGTCACCGTGATGAAAGTCAAGTTAAAGTTTTTTTAATAATTGATTGACAAGGTGTGTCAAGAAATTCCGTCCCTTTTGATAGCAGTATAGGGTCAGGGTGTTACAGGGTGATTAAAGGCAGGTCAAAATTTTGTGAAAGGTTGCGGTCAAGAACTTGTATTCACCGCAGAGGCGCCGAGGATAAGATCTTCATCGCCGATGTACGCCGATAGCGAAGCATCCTGTGAGGATAAACGCCAGGAGAGATATGCACAGATGAGTACGCCTATCCTTCCTGGGAGCCGTAGAGATTTGGTTCCCGCCACACTCGGAAGCTCGTTGGTTAAGGCAAGGATGGTATTGACGAAGCGCGACACCATTGCGCGAAGAGAGGGTCCGTTATGCGGTAGATTCTTCCCTCTCCTATTTCGAGGATGTCCTTGTCGAGAAGTGATTTCAGGGGCCGCTGGATACTACTACCCGGGAAATGGAAGCGATCAAGAAAGTCCCTCTCGTAAAGCCGAGAGGTTGGTTTCTGCGAAAGAGCAACCACCAGACGCTTCTCTGTTTGGTTAAGAGCGTCGAAGATGCTTTGAAAATCGCCCGCTTCTATTTCAAGCACTTCCTTCGCAACAGCGCTCACCATGTCCTCGGTCACCCGCTTATCACATCGGTCCCAGACAAAATGCGCGAGCTTCTGGACGTAGTATGTGTGACCCTCCATCTGGCTGTAGATTCTGGACGCCTGCTTTGCATCGCATCTTTTTCCGGTCTTATCGAACTGGTCGGTTATGAATGTTACAAGCTCTTGCTGGGGAATCTTGCCGAGCTGGTACGAAACAGCCATCTTATAGAAAGGCCTTTTGCTGTCCATGAACATCTCTTTCAAGATCCTGCGCCGACTCCCGACAAAAAAGCAGGAAATGCGGGAACTCATCTGGATATTGTCCCGGAGAACTGATTCGATGATGCTATTTTCTCGCAGCCCGGTGATTTGCTGGAACTCGTCAAAGACGAGGAGACATCTTGCCTTTTTGTTTTCGAGGTATCTATTAAGACTCTCGAAAATATCCTCAGCAAGAACGTAGAAGGACACATCTCGGTCGTATTTTACAGAAATGCTCACACCCTCCGGCTTAAGATCGATTGAAGGAACGATGCGAGTAAAGAACCTCTTAAGCTGTTCTATCAATGAACCCGAAGTGATGTCCTTACCCAGGCACTTGACCACACCGGCCGTAAGTCTCCCGACAAAATCCTCCTGTCCGAGAACTGAAGCAAGGGGGATATATCCGGCAAGACACCGCTTTTCCTTAAAGCGGTCCATTACGCGCAGGACAAGAGACGTCTTCCCTAAACGCCTTGGGGAGAATAGTACCACATGCGTAGAATTGACGGCATGTCTATTGAGATCTTCCAGCTCTTTCTCCCGGTTGCAGAAAGCCTCTCCGGTAAGGATAGGCGTCAGCTTAAAAGGGTTCATGCAGTGCTCCTTCCTTTATTACGCACATCGCGTTCCGCGCTTCACGTTACGCATATTGCATAATACATTACGCTAGAGACTTATAGATGTCAAGCTGGTTCAGTATCGGCGTTCACTGGGGAGGCGATCTCGACTAATGACGCGTAGGACAGCGTCTGGAGCGCAGCGACTGGGCGTGAGATAAAGTCTTGTCCTCGGTTACAGCCTAGGCAGATCCATAAGATCTATTCTTCCGAGGGGAGGAAGATCTCCACCTTGGCCTTTTCCCGCACTTTGGCGATGTACGCGTTTGCTTCCTGCTGCCCTTTTTCCTGCTTCATGAGCATGCGCAGTTGGTCCTTCAGGGTCTCGAAGGGGACGGTCATCTCGGGCTTGCGGTCGGTGGCTTTGATCAGGTGGTAGCCGAGGCTGGTCTCCACGATATCGCTCACTTCGCCCGGCTTGAGCACGAAGAGAGCTTCCTCAAAAGGCTTCAGCACCTGGCCCGTGCGGATGTAGCCCAGGTCTCCGCCTTTGGCGCTGCTCGGATCTTCCGAATAGGTGCGCGCCAGAGACTCGAAATCCTGCTTCTGCTGGATCTTCTGTTTGATCTCCTCGATCTTCTTGCGGGCGGCAGCTTTCTTAGCGTCGTCCCAGCGCGGGTCCGTCTTGATCAGAATCTGGCTGGCCCGCACCTGTTCCGGCTGGCGGAAGGACTCCCGGTTCCGGTCGTAGTAGGCCCATATCTCTTTGTCCGTAACCACGACCTTGGAAGCAAACTGCGTTTCGATCAGCTTCTGAATCAACAGAGCGCGTTCCACCTGTGCTCTTAAGGTTGCAGACGATATTTTCATTACGCTCAGGGCGTTCGTGAAGTCGGTTTCGCTCGGATACTGCTCCTTCAGCTTCTTCATTTCCTCGTTGATCTCAGCCTCGGTGACCTTTACGCTTTTCTTTGCTTCCTGGTAGAGCAGCTCGCGCCGCACCAATCCCTCTACCACTTCTGTCCGGAGCTTGGTGATTTGCGGGCAGGTGAGAGGTTTGCCGGTCTGCAGCAGCAGGCGCTGCAGACGGTTCATCTCGCGGTAGAAATCGTCCACCGGGATGTCCGAACCATTGACCACGGCAACGACGCCGGGCTTCTGCGCGGCTGCGGTCGCAGCCGGTTGCTTCTGCTCGGCCGCACAAAGCATACACGGCATGACGGCAGCAACGGTAATCGCCAACGTAAGCATCAATGTCGCAATCTTACAACTCATCTTCATTCCTTTCCTCCTTCGATGTTTCATGATTTTTGTTAACGCGCAAGAACGGTTTTGGATCACCACCCGCTTCGCTAGAGGCACAGAGGGCACCGAGGAATGCCATATACAGGCTCCGACCGGATATGGGGAGACGGCCATATCCGGTCAGCCGCATCCCTCCGGGATAAGGTACTTACTACACCACGCGAAGCGTCGGTGTGTATCCGGAACAGAACCTCCACTGTTCTGGATACGGATACTGTCTTCTCTCCTTCAAATACCTCTCTCTGTGCCTCTGTGGTGAAACCGGGGTCATGCCTTGACTTTTTCTATTTCGTCTTCATCTTCTGCTGGTCGATTTTGTCCTTGTAATCCTGCACCAGCTTTTCCATCTCTACCTTCTTGACTTGCGTGAACGGCTCTTTTTCAGCAAGGGTGCCCAGGAAACCCTTGTCCTGATACTTCTTGATCACCTCGCTGGCAATGATATAGAGACGGGCATTATGTTCCGCGCACTGGTCGTACTTCTGGTCCAGGTTTCTCAGGGCCTTTTCCGTATCTTGCAGCGTCTTCTGCGTCTGCCGCTGCTTCTGGTCGAGTGTATTTCGGTCCGCCTCGACCTTGTTCAGGCGTTCAGTCAGTTCATGGTTCTTCGAGTCGAGTGATGTTGCCCTTGCTTCGACCGATGCATTTTTTTTCTCGAGAGAAGCTACCTGCGCTTCCAGTCCATCAGCTTTGGTTTTCAGCTCTGCCTGCTGGGCGCCTAGCATCCCTTTTTCCTTTGTCAGTTTATCGACTTCCTCCTGGACGCTCATCTTCTGCTGTTCCAGATCGTTCTGGGCCGCCACTCCCTGCGTGTATCGTCGTTGGACTTGGCTCAGGCGCTGATTAATGTCCTTGATCTTGGCCTGGTAGACTTTGTCGAGGCTTTGCAGTCGTATGTGGCCGTAGACGATGCCGATCACCAGGCCCGCGACAATTCCGAGAGCGACTATACCGAACTTTTTCATCCAGGATGCTAACACAGTTACACCTCGCTGAAAAGTGTCGAGTGTCGAGTGTCGAGTGTCGTAAAATTCTGGTTTGGCATTGCATTAGAACCTTGCGTTGACGTCCACGAACAGGGAATCGATGGCGAGTGGCGGGCCATCAATCTGGTTAGTGGTATACCATTTGGCAGAGAGCCACAGGTTTTTGGCCAGTCCCAGTTCGCCCCCGAAGTACCACCCCTTGGCATTCGTACCGCCCAAATGAAAATCCGGGTCGGTGAACGCAGCCACAACAGCGTCGGCTTCAAGATACTTGTAGTAGGCGTATAGCCTCCAGTCCTTGAAACGGTTCATTATCGGATGGCCGACCGATACGCCGACCTGATATCCCTGATTGGTCTCTTTCACATAGGGATTGCCCGTGAGCGTAGCCACCTGTGACCGATCGAAGCCGAGATTATTCACATAATCAGCCAGGAAGACCACATGGACCGGTTGCCAGAAAGCGATATCCAGCCTGCCGGTGAGGTTGAGCTCGTGGAAATTAGACGCGAGCGCCAGTTGGTACTGAGCAGGTGAGGTGGCGAGCGGATTGATGTTAAACACCGTATTGCCCTTCGAAAGGAAAGGTGCGGCGGTGTACTGCTGCCAGCTGTTGGGATTGAGCGGATTGATCGGCACACCCTGCAGGTTCTCATAGTAGTAGTAAGTCGCACCGAGCTTGCCGGTCAATCCATCCATCGGCTTGTACTCCAGACCGAGCTGCCCTGCGTAAAGCCATTTGTCTTTTGTGCTGAATTCGAGCTCCTGAATCGGGAAGACTCCTGCGCTCGTGAATACGCTCAGCCTTTCGGTCAGCGGCCGGGTGTAGCTTGCGAGCACTGAATCAAAGGTTAAGTCGTCATACCATACCAGGTTGGAATAGAAGAACGGATTGGGAATTCTCCCTCCCCAGAGGGTCAGGCCGGGAAGCGGCTTGATCTTGAGATACGCCAGATCCAGAACCACGCTCCATTTGTTTTCATAGGTGCCCATGGTCTGGTTGACCGTGACCGGATTCGTCGTATTGCCCGTGCTGAGCCGGACGCCCACCTCCGTAACGTCGTTTACATCGGCTGTGGCCCCGAGGCGGGCCCGGACCAGTAGACGATCACGCTCCGTCGTGCTGTTCAGGGTCTGGCTGGGGTTATTCGGATCGAGGAAGGTCGCGTTGTTGTTGCCAAAGTAGTCGCCCTCATAGCGGAGGCGTATGTCGCCGCCGAAGCGGATCCGTTTGGTCCACTCGGGCGCAGCAGCGGACTGGATCTCCTTTCTCGTCTCGTCGAGGACCTCATCCTTGACCTCTGTTTTTAGCTTCTCCCTGTCCTTTTTGATGAGGTCCTGGGTCATTTGCTTGGTCATCTTTTCCATTTCCTTCTGGTCCCGTTCGGTGTAAAGGACGACCGGCTTCGCCGCCGCTCCCGCCTCAGCGCTCTTCGCCACCTTGTCGGCATCTCCGGAAGTGATCACGCCCTTGTTCTTGAGAAGCTCGGTGAGGATTCCAAGGGGTGTACTGCCCGGCTCACCTTTTTTCTGCATCGCGGCAGTCACATCTTCCTGTTTCAGGACGCCCTTTTTTACCAGGATGTTGACCAGTTCGTCGACTCCGGCTGCTTCGTCTCCCACCCCCGCCACAGGTGGAGCTGTCTTGGTCTCGGCCGTCTGTGGCACGCCCGGTGCAGCAGCTTGTGCGGTGGCGCTCCTGGCAGGAGTCTGGCCGTATATGCCAGGAGCGGGCAGGAAAAAATTTAACAGGAGAAGCATCATCACAAAAGAGTATGCATTCTTATATCTTTTCCGATTGCGCCGGGTCATTCTCTCTCCAGTTGCACTTATGATAAACTGCACATTGATGCCGGGACTAGGCTAACAGGCACTTGTTAAAATCGTGTTAAAGGTCTGTGAAAGTCTCATGAAAAAAGCCGGTCTGTTCATCATTGCTTTTTCTGCTTACTGCTCACTGCTAATGCTCACTGCTTACTGTTAACCGTTGTGCGTCCACTGGCCACTGTTCACCGATCACTGTGCTCTATCCTTGCGACATGATCTTGATGTTCATGGCCCTGGGACAACCCTCGGGAAGGGGTTGGCTTATCCTCGCAAATTTGAGAGATTCCTTTACCGCTTCATCCATGGATCGGTTCCCCGAAGGCCGGATAATTTTGAATTGTCTGATGTCTCCCTTGTCACCCACGATGATCTCAGCCAGGGCCTCAAGCTTCCCTTTGGGGATGCCGCCATTCTCTTCGAGGCGCCTGCGCACCAACTTATTCACATCTTCCTCAACCAGCCGTGTGTAGGGGGCGTATTGTCTCAACAGCGTAGCCAAATCTCTCCCTCCGCCGACCTTCGGGCCGGTTCCCAGGGTGGTCACGTCTCTGCCGCCTTTACGGGCTGCTAGTCCGAATCCATCCGACCCGGCCCCGCCTTGAGCATCCAGCCCCAGGGGACCGTCCGCAGCGGGTTTGTCGTCGCCTTTTGCGCTGCTCGTCTGCTGTTGGGTCAAATCCGGCGCCACGATAGTCTCTTTTTTCTGAACCTCGGGTTCAGGGAGTTTCTCTTTTGGGGGCGGCGGGGGCTTATCTAGGGCATTGGGCCGCACTATGTCTACCTTCGCAATGAACACCTTCTTGCCGCCACCGCTGTCCGTACTGACCAGGTAGAGGATGCCTCCCGCCAGGAGAAGAAAGATGAGGAGCACGGCGCCGGTGACGATATACGTTTGGGAAGAGGATTTCTTTTTTTTCGGTTTCATCGACTTATCCTCCTTTGCTCTTCCAGACCTTGCTGCTTTCTAAACCTCAACCTTAACCTTGACCTCAACCTGTCTGTTATTCACTTCACCAGTTTCTGGGTCACAAGCCCCAGCTGAGTGATCTCCAGCCTCTGGAGAATATCCAGGACCTGGATCACGCTCTTGTAGTAGATTTTCTCGTCTCCCTTGATCACTACAGGAAAATCAGGATTAACAGCCTTGAGCTGCTGGAGCCTCGTCTCCAGGTCCTGCAAGGTCACGGGAAAGCTGTCGAGATAAATGGTCCCGTCGGCGGTTATAGTGATCGCCTTGGTGGCGGGCTTGATATTGCTCGCAGCCGCGCTGGCCTTCGGAAGATTCACATTGATACCCTGGACGGTGGCGGTGACGACCATAATAAAAACGATGAGGAGGTTCCACGCCAAGTCGAGCAAGGGAACGACGTTCAGCTCGGCGATCACCTCAAGCTCATCGTAGGGATTCTTGCTCATCACTTGCCCCCATATTCTTCCTCCACCCGCGTCGCTAATTCGTCCATAAACACGTTCATGTCAGCGGTGATACCCTTTATTTCCGAAGAGAGGTAACTGTATTGGAAAAGGGCCGGGATCGCGAGAGTCAGACCCATCAAGGTGCAGGCAAGCGCTGATGCCACGCCGGGCGCGATGGCAGCCAGGTTTGCCTCCCCTGCCTCAGCCACGCCGGCAAAGGTATTGATAACCCCCCACACTGTCCCGAACAATCCCATGAATGGTCCACCGGAAATGCTCAACGTAAAGAGAAGGAGACCGGCCGTATTCCTTTTGCTTTCCTGGAGCGCTGCTTTGTCGAGCGCTGCCTTGAAGGCCGAGATCGCCCGCTCCGGTAAGCCAGTGAACTCTTTGCGGCCGTCGGTCCTTCCTATCCTCCGCTCCAGCTCTTCAAGACCAGCGCCATACACTCTCAGCATGGAGGAGTTCTCGAAACCATCTTCCTTTTCTTTCATAGCCCGAACGCTGTCGGAGCGGGAAAAAAATTCGGCGAAAGCGGCGTTATCCTTCTTAAGCTTGCGCAGCATCATGAACTTGTTGAAGAAGAGTATCCAGGTCACGGCAATCATGACAACGATGAGGCCGATGACGAGCCACCCGTCGAGTGTAATTGCCTTCGCCGTCACGACGAGTAGGTGAACGGTCAGGCTCTCTCCGCCGCCTGAGGAGCTTTCCTCTTCCAGGTAGGAGAGAAACGGCGTATCCGGTCCCTGGCCGACTGCGGCTGCGCGCACCCAGGCCGCAGATCGAGGTGCGCCTGCGATCTCTACTTCATCCAGGTCTCCGGCAAAAGCGTTCTTTCCCTGAGGAGAAGCGCCGACAGCAATGTCAGCGACCGGCTCCGGCAGCGGCCCTGCAAGTTTTTGCGTTGCCCTCTCACGGCCGTCAGCGTACACGGTCAGGCTCTTTTCCGGTTCGGCAGCGACCGCCACGTGAACCCACTTCTGCTGTGGCAGGTCAACGGGGGTTGATGTGACAGCCTTTTTCTTTTGGTCGGAAAGGGTGGCATATAGCTTCGATCCGTCGATGCCGATAACAACAGACTGCTTGCCGTCATCACAGGAGAAAAGGCGCGCGTCCTGCTGAGACCGGGCCAGTCGGACCCACGCGGAAAAGGTGAACCCCTTGGCAATACTGAGGGACGGGGATTTCCCGATCAGGAGCAGCTCGGTGCCGCCTTTCAACGTGATGCCGCGGCCGATCGCCGCAGGCGTGCCAAGCTCGCCGGTAAACTCTTTGCCGTTGTTTCCGTATGCCGTCGAATCCTTGGGGATGCCCTCTTTTTCGGCCAGGTGAAATACGGCGAGCTGGGGCGTATCATAGGTCCCGCCCGAATCCTGGGCAGCCGCAGCGCTGCTGTTGCCGTAGTAGAGCCAGATAAAGTCCTGGTTGGAGGAAGGGGAAAGGCGTGGGACCTTGACCCATATCAAGACCATCTCTGCCGCCGGGTCAAACCCCTCGATGTGGTACTTGAGGGGTGTCTTGTCGTCCGAGGCCACGAAGCGGATGTCCGAGCCGTCGTTCTTCGCGTTGGCGAAATTGAAATTACCCGAGTGAAGCCTGACCAGGACCGGGAAGTCGGCGACAGCCTCCTTGATGTCGGCTCCCTGGGGGGTCGTGTCCAGAACTATCTTCTTGCGGTATTTCCACTTGCCGTCCCACCACGAGGCGTGGGCCGATCCGACGCTAGCGACCAGCGCAAAAACCGCGATCAGCAGGCCGCAGGCTAGAATTCTCCGAAAGCATTTTCCCGTCATTCAAAAACCTCCATCCCTTCCCTTCCGCTTTGTCAAAACCTGAAACTATCTTTACTCACCACCCGCTGCGCTAGAGGCACAGAGGGCACGGAGAGTTGCTCCAGGGAGCATAGTACGGTGTCCGTAACAGTGGAGATTCTGTTCCGGACACACACCGACGCTACGCGTGGTGTAGCCAATGCCCTTATCCCGCAGGGCATCGTTGCTCTGCCGGGTACCCGCGAGCAACCAAACTTTTACCACGCGGGTGGCTCTCCGTGTCTCTAATCCCGCCTGCGGCGGGATGGGTGGTGAAAATCGTTTCTTTCATCACTGCTCACCGGCCTCGTCCTCTGATCCTCCTCCCACGCCCTGGCTCAAATCGAAGCCGGTCACCTTCACGTCGATCCACTTCGCTACGATATCTTCGACAGGCCGCTCGCCAACCTTGCCCTGCGATGATCCCAGAGCCCCCGTATCCTGGGACATGA
>Ga0209039_10001107_pt1 | contig 25891 bp, 30 predicted proteins | sample BogFormECP12_OM1_FD_188238 | JGI IMG/M metagenome (GOLD analysis project Ga0209039, IMG submission 188238) | Bog forest soil microbial communities from Calvert Island, British Columbia, Canada - ECP12_OM1 (SPAdes) (version 2) | ecosystem: Environmental > Aquatic > Freshwater > Wetlands > Bog ... | reverse complement strand
AGGCTGTCACTCCTTCTTGGCAGATTTTCTTTGGGCACAAAGAGTTATGCCAGAAATGACAGCCTTTTTCTATTGTTCAGTGAGATATTGCCGCTAGGGAGCAACGTCGGACGGCTCGAAAGTGCTGTTAGAGTTTGGCTTCTGCGTTATGTAAGTTCTTCTGGTCTCGGTTGGGGAAGATCGCTGACCTGGAAATGCTTCTGCCGAAGGTTTGATTGCCGCGCCTGATCTGCTGGCGTAATCGCGAACGGGTGCTATAATCGGATTGCTCGCAGGAGCAGCGCCCGCCCGCGGCGGGCACCCGCCTAATCGGAGAGGTGGCCGAGTGGCTGAAGGCGGCGGTTTGCTAAACCGTTATACGGTCAAAAGCTGTATCGGGGGTTCGAATCCCCCCCTCTCCGCCATACTGTTTTCAATGACTTCGCGAAACGATTAAGTTTCAGCGTGCAATGGCGTGCAACCTGCATCTAACATTGCATGGCGCTCAAACTGTATCGCCGCCATCGCAAGGAATGCGAAGGCGCTCACCCCGAAGATGCCCGCACCGGCGAGTTTGAAGAGGGACGGCGCGGCTGGAAAAAGTGCGGTTGCCTGATCCACGTCTCCGGCACGCTCGGCGGAAAATTTAATCGAAGGCAAACCGGCAAGGCCGATTGGGACGAAGCCAAGGCGCTTGTTGCCTTGTGGGAGAAAGCCGCCTCATGGGACGGCCAGGACGAGATTGAGCAGCCCCTTCCGCCGACCGCTGAGGCGACACCCGGACGCATCACCATTGCCCGCGCGGTAGCGTTGTTCATAACCGAATTCCAGGAATACGCGGCACCAGCCACCCAAAAAAAATACAGGCGCATCCTGAAACGATTTCAGGCCTTCTCTGACGGGAAGGGGTATGCCGCGATTGACCAGTGGAATCCGCTTGACGTGCGCGAGTTCAGATCATCGTGGCCGGTCAGCCCGCGTACCGCCGCCAGAAGCATGAGCATGGTCAAGGCGTTCTTTGAGTTCTGTCTGACGAACGAATGGACGCCGCGCAACCCGGCCCGCATGGTCAAAAATCCGCGCAGTCGTGATACCGCCGACCTTCGCAACGAACAGAAATTGCCGTTCACCGACGCGGAATTACGGCGCATGTATGACGCCTGCGAGACCAAGTACGGCGAGCAGCAAATCAAATGGTCGCGCGTGACCGATAACCGCCGCACCGACGTTCAGTATGTCCGCTACAACCGGATATGGACGGGCCAGGACGTGGCGGACTTCATATCAATTTCGGTCTATACCGGTCTCCGTATCTCCGACGTGTGCCTGTTTCACATCGACCGCATGGAGTCGGACGGCGCGATCCGGTTGAGAACGACGAAAGCGGGAACGCATGTTTGCACATGGGTTCCCGAATGGTTGCAGGAGCGCATTCGCACCCGTGCCCGCGACATCGGGCCGTATATTTTCGGGGAGCATCAGACGAAGACGCTGGACGTTATCACCGAGACATGGCGGCGCAGGCTGAAAAAACTGTGGTCACTGTGCGGCCCCTGGAAAGAGCTACCGACGCCGCACCGTTTCCGGCATACCTTCGCCCGCATCTTGCTTGAACGCCCCGGCGTGACCGTGCGCGACGTGGCGGAATTGCTCGGCAACACCGAGCAGATTGTCAGGAAGCATTACGCCGCGTGGATTCCCGAACGGCAGGAGCGACTAACCGCCGTACTCAAAGCGGCCTTCGATACCAAGCCGAAACCAAACGTTGTCGCCATGCCGAAAAAAGGGCAGGGGTGAGGGAGGGGCGGCGGGTCAGTACCCCATCAGCAAGCGCGTGTGAATGCGGCGCGCGGCGGATTCGGGGACGCTGTAAATCGCGTGCGCGTGCTTGCGTCCCATCCTGATCTTGATAACGCCGGGATCGTCCTTAACGAGCTTCCGCACGGTTTCGCGGCCCAGGCCCCACATGCGCGCGAGTTCCCCGATGCGGTAGTGTTTCTCGAAAGTGGCGTTATCAACAAGCACGGCGGCACCATTACCCAACGTCCCGTGATGACGGGCGGGCAGCAGGAAAAGAGTGGATTGGCCTGCCGCGTAGCTGATCGTTCCAATCCTTGAAGCCGAACGGCTCCTGCATCGTGAAGCGCAGATCATCACGGCCCGATAGTTCGAGAGCCTGGCGCACGACCCCGGCCAGCTTGCCGCCTTCCGCATCCGCATCCATGGCCGAGACAATTTCAGAACCGAAAGGCATACGGGCAATCGTCGCCCTGATGAGTTCCGGTTGCACCGGATTCGGCTTGCCGCCAATCGAGGCATAGCGGGCGCGTTCGTCGGGAAACAGCACCGCATGGCTCAGAGCATCAATGGCGCTTTCGCAGAACACAAGCCGGTTATCGTCGGGCCGTTCGTGTGACAACCAAAGGCCTTTCGTTCCGCCTGGACTGAAGCCAGTAAAGCCACGGTTTTTGATTTCATAACCGCAAAGCCCGTCACCGTCGAAATGCGGAAATATGGCATTGAAATAGACACTGTTGCCTTTCACATCCGCCCGTATCCTCCCGGCAAAACGCTCAAGCCCAAGTAGCGAAGCGGGCAGGGCGCGTTCGTTCTCAAGGTAGGGATGGCGCGGAGTGTCCTGCATCTTCGCGTATTCGGTTTCGACCCGTATGCGATCCTTGGAGGTTTTCGGAAGCGGAGGGAAGGCGGGAAGCTGAGAGGAGGGCATACCGATCCATGGCCGCAGTTCCTTGCGGACAGCGCCGAGGCTGAGGCGTTGCCGGTTTTGCACGAAGTCGATGATGGAGCCGTTATCGTTGTCTTGCCGAACCGAAAAATACACGTAGTGACCATCGGAACCGCGCTTGACAACGATCTTGTCCCCGTTCGGATGTCTCATCACAGCCGAGCCGCGCCAGCTTTCCTTGCGGTCCAACTGGTAGCCTTGCTCCGCAGCGTAGGCCCGGAGATCAATTCCGTTCTTGAAACTTTCCAATTCAGGTTCGAACATTTTTTCTTCCTTCTGCCCAGCCATCGGCATCCCTCGCAATACCGGGCCGCCAGCCTACAGAATCAGGCCCACCAGAGCCAGTTCCTAAAATCGACGCCCTGGCCCGCCTGAGCGGATTTGCGCCGAGTCGGTGAGAAGGGGATAGTTGGACCTACCCCCACCCTCAGCGAACGCACCACGGGCCAACAGAACGCGAGATTTCATTGCGTAAAGGCCCGAAATCCGCTTTCTCCCTTTGAAACAGCCGATCCACAGACATAATCGAGAACGACGTTTTTGTCGGGATACTTCTTGGTCTTGTCCTTCTCGATTCCGAGTTGCAGCTTGCCGCGTTTACCACGGAAGTCGATATCCGCCAGGCAGCCGGTGTTGTACCCATCCAGAAGGCCGCAAGCCTCAGCCGCATGGCGTAGCTTCTCGCCCCTCTGTTCCAACAAATAGTCAGAGATGACACGGGCCGACCCGTTACCATCCGACACTCTAATTTTCAGTTCGATCATCGGCTTGCCCGACGATTTGCTCAGCTTCTCGAAGGCATTCAAAATTTCAAAATCGTAGATGCCTTTGGGAAAGAGCTTCATTTCGGCAAGCTCCTGTTCTGTGCGCGGTTTGAAATCCATCTTCGTTACCTCCTTTTCTCCGTACCGGCAGGCCCGAACAGCAGCAAGCGCTCCTGCAACTGCTGGCCTTCCGGTGTTTCAGGCATTGCCACCTGTTTGACGCCCTCTATTCCTGCCGCCGAGAATGCCGCCACGCTCGACAGCAACTCACGCAGGACAGCCCCGGAATCGCTCTTAAACTCGCAATAGACGCCGCCGCTCAGTTCGGCTATGCGCTCGAATATCGGCCTTGCTTCCAGCGACCGTTCATCGTGATCCGCGATTTCGTGAAAAACAAAGATCGGTATTGACCTCTGGCCGAGAGTTTCCGCCAGTGGCAGCACCGCGCTTTCGGCGTCCTCGAAATGGTCCCCGACGAACACCACGCCGGATACTTTCTCTTCTTCCGCCAGCGTCAGCCGCAATACGCGGGCTATCTGCGTATAGCCTGCTTCGCAGGACAGCCGACGCATGGATTCACTCAGTACAGCCGGATCGTCCTGCCACTCACTGGCCCGGCACTCACGCGAGCCGCGATAGTAAACAAGCTTCACGGCGACCGCGCCGATAGCCCTGATCGTGTCGAACATGGCCGAGGTTGCAATCCGCGCCTGCCGCAAACTTGCTTCCCGGCTTCCGGTGAGATCGAGAGCGAATATCAGCCGACCGGCAGAACGCCCCATGCCGTGTTTCCTGTCAGCCTGGCCGAGCCGGGCCAGGGCTTCATTCATCAAGCGCCGCTCGACATCGAGGGCCTTTTCATCGTTGCGCCATTTTTCCAGTCCGTTGTTGTTCATAACCGTCACCTCGAACGCCCTCCCCATGTGCCGCCGCCCATGCTTCCGCCGCTCCACTCGCTACGGCCTTCGCGCTCCTGTTGCCGCTGGAAGTATGTCGGATGCCGCTCCACTTCGGCTTGCGACCGCAATTGCTGCCTCGGGTTTTGCAGGCGGCTCACTTCGTGGTTTTCCGCCAACCGGCTCCCGGTGAAGCGGGAGAAGTCGATTTTCTGATTGTTGTCCATACGCGCCTCAGTACCCCCGCCACTGACAGCAGTGATAAAGAAAGCCCACATAGCCGCTGATGCCGACCGGATGGCCCGCAGCAACGCATGCCACCAGGTAACCCATGAAGTTTTGAAACAGGAAGAACGCCGACGCCTTCCCGTACCATAGCTGCGCTTGCTCCTTGATCGTTCCCCAATTCCAATTCATTGTCCTCACTCCTTCCAAAAATTCTTTCCCTCAACGAAGCGCCGCCGCGATCAGCAGCGCCACAACCAACACCACCACCACGGCGGTTAATCCGCCGTTGACTGGCCCGGCTCCCGCGCCGGCAGCACCGACACGGGCACCCCGCGCCTGCATTTCGCGCTCAGCCTTCCGCCGGTACGCATCAAACTCCTGCTCCCGCGTTTTCAGCACTTCGGCCAACTGGCGGACTTGCTGAATTCGCTCCGTTACTTCCTTGCGCCATTCCTCCGCTTTCTTTCGGGCTTCGACCAACTCCGCGCTGTTTTCCCGCACCGGCTGCAACTGCGCATCAAGGGCCTGTTTCACGTCGCCCCGTTCCATGACATCGACGAAGCGCAGGCCTGCCGCCACCAACATGCGGCGCATCGCGCGGCCCTTGTTCATGGCTTCGGCTTCGCACGCGTTGCCCGTGTCGAACCCCGCCATCAGCTTGGCGAAGCGTTCAGCGTCGAAACCGTTATTTGCACCCGCAGGCATACGTCACCTGAAGAGCCAACCCAGCAAGCCCCCGCCGTCTTTCCCGAAATAAGGGTTCTCACGGTACTTGCCACGGAACTCGGAGAGATATGTTTTCCTCTTGGCGCGAATGACGCCGTGCACGCCCTCGACGAAGGCAATCATCTCGTCAGGTGCCAATTCGCCCACTTCGTGCGGCAGTAAAAGCGGCCTGCCGTATTGCGTCGCGCTGTCGTTCACAATCGGCTCACCCGTGCAGCGGTCGATGGTGATGCTTCGCGAGCAGCTCAAGACCTCGCATGTGCCGCTAAGTTTCGAGCAATAGTCCCTGGTTGTCTGGTCACGTGCGCCGAACCACATCGTCACCCCGCAGTTTTGAATGAACGTCTCCCAGGTGTTGACGAACATGCCCTTTAGCTGCGAAAGGTCTTGGAGCACGCACCACAATTGAATTCCCGCCGCGCCTGCCGCCATGCCCATCGCGTTTTCCAGACTTTTCATGTGCGGGCCGAGCTGGGCCATCTCATCGACGATTGCCAGGACAGGCTTGCCCTTGCCGCGCTGTCCTTCGTCCAACACGTCCCATAGAAAGACTTCCAGGAGAAGCCTGAAAAACTTGTCGCAGATATCGAGCATGTTCAGGGGCAGGCAGATGTAAACGGTCGTGCCGGGTTTCCTCTTCAGGTCCGAGAACCTGAAATCGGAACCGCTCAGGCATTCCGCTATCGCCGCATTGCCGATGAAGCCGAGTTGCGTGATAGCCGTGGAAACGACATCCATGACTTCGCGGCTCGCTTCGGCACCCTGCGCGGCGAAGCGACCGAGCTTCTGGATGATGAACGGGTCCGTTGTCGATTGCAGCACCAACCGGCAGAACCCGAACACGTCACCGCTGATGACCCTTGCAACCGTTGGCAGATTCTTTTCAGACTCCTCGCCGTGCTGTACCAGGGCCGCGATGACGCCGGAGACGAGCATCCGCGCCGCCGTGGTGAAATGCATGCCTTCGCGCCCTTCATCCCAAACCAGCGCGGCGGCCAGCTTGTCGCAACCCGCATGGAAAGACAGCGACGCCGCATCGAGAATGTCCATTGGGTTGATGTGGGCCTGCTTCAAACCCTTGAGAGCGTCGGAGAGCATCCCAAACGGATTGAGGACGAACGTTTTCCCGAAACGCTTGCGCCAATGGCCCGTGATGGCCGCGTTTTCGCATTTGGGGTCGATCACGACGACGGAATAACGCCACGACAGCAGCGCATTCACCAGCAGCGTCAAGTCCTTGCCGGTACGGGCCGCCGCGATGGTCAAAATATGCCCGAAGCCCGGATAATGCAGCGCGTGGCGACCGTCCGGCGAATAGCCAATAGGGACGCCCTTGCCCTTGAACAGTTTTTTCAGATCCTTGTTGTTATGGACGAATTTCGCCGCGCCATGCGCGTTCACCGGGTTGTAGTCAAAGGCTTCCTTGATGCGTTTCTTCTTGCCCTTGCGCTCGGCATCGAGAACAGCCACAACCAGCACAACAACCAAAAAAAGTATCCACATAAAATCCTCTTTTCCTACCGCCCCCTATCAGCCAGGCGAAGGCAAACGCCGTCAGTTCGTCGATAGTCAGTGCATGACCGGCGTGAAACCAACCGCTATCCACAGGCCCGCGCCTACGACAAGGCAAAACACCATGTAGATTTCAAACAGCCGATTGCAGAACTGGCAGACGCGTTTCGCACCATCCCAAATCCGTTCCATAAATTAAATCCAGCCTTTCTCGCGAAGGAGCTTTTTATCGCTCTCCGTAATCTCCGCAGCCGCCAGAGCGCTCTTCAGCATCAATGCAAAGTCAGGGTGTTTTGAAGCGCTCGACAGCAGAACGCCGCCTATGATGGTTTTCAGACGCTCGTATTCCCTCCACTCGCGCCGTTGCAGCTTGACCCGCTCTGCCGCGATCTTTTCCCCTATCTCGGCTTGCCGCCGCTTAAGCATGTCCAGCCTGTTTCCGTTACTGAATTCGCTTCGTTTCATTGCGTGATGATCCCGCTGACCCGGTTTCGCTACAATGGGGGTCGCTGTCGATTTCTCTCCAAGCTGCACAATTCGCCGGAGGGCCAATGGCCAGTCAGGACTTGCTGCTGCGCGTGGCAAAACTCGCCTTCGAAGAGGGAATGAGCTACAAGGAAATAGCCGAGATTTTCGTGCGCGACGGCATTCTTGAAACCGAGACGACCGCGCCTCGCAAAGTGCGAGAACTTATTGATGAAGCAGGGCAGTGGCTATTGCAGGAGCAGGCGCGACTGGCGGCCACGGAAACGACCCGAACCCTGGAGCACAAATTGGCGCTTGATCTTTGCGGCAAGTTTGGGCTTCAGGACGCAAGAGTTGTACCCGGCGGCGACATTCACGCCCCGTTCGAATACGTTGCACTCCTGAAGAAGTACGCAAGGGCTGCGGCGGATTATTTCGACAACATTGCCAGCGATGCCGAGGAACGGAAAGAAGAGCTTTACGTCGCAGTGTCCGGCGGCCAGCCCATTCTCGACATGGTTAGCTGCTTAACCGACCGTAAGCGCCCGAATGTTCATTTCTATGCCGCCGCCCTCATCGGTCGTGGCAGCATGACATGGGCACCTCACGTCGGCTCGGAAACAAATGCCACGGTTGCGTGGTCCAGGTCCGGGAGACTGCCCAAGCATCTCTACTACGGCACCGTCCCGCCATACGAGTTATCACGCGACGATCTCAGTTCGATCACCGACAAGAGAGAAAGACATGCGTTTGCGAGAAAAGCCATCATCAAACAAATGCACGAGCTTGCCTCTTCCGGTTATGTTCAGGAAATCCTTGGCGACATCAACAGCAGTGTGAACCTTGCCTTCGCCGGTCTCGGCATTCCCCACGCGTCAGGTGTGGACGCCGACTACGGCATTGCCCACATTGAGCGGCTGACGATGACCGGAATGCTCAAACCCCTTGGAATTGACCCCGAACTGCTGCTTGCCGAGGGCGCTGTGGGGGATATCTCATACTGCCTGTTCGACGCCCAGGGGAATGGCAAGGCATCATGGAAGTTTTTCATTACTGCCGGAGAGAATACCGAGCATTCAGGCGTTGATTTCTACCGCAACCTTGTCGCGCAAGGACGAAAGGTTATCGTCATAGGCGGCGCGAAAAAAGAAGCGGCTGTCCTCCCTGCGATCAAAGCGAAGCTGTTCAACGTGCTTATCACGGATGCTTTCACAGCGAACAACCTCTTGAAGACCTAAGGAGCGCTGCCCCTCGCGCAGTCAAGGGCGCATATCCGCATCCCGGCGTCAAAAACGTCCGATCCTGAATAATTCGCCGTTTTGCTTGTCCCTTCTGCCTTTCCCGCCTGCGTATATTTCCCTTGTATGCCGGATCGAATTTCAGCGGCTCGGTTCTTTTCGCATAGCCCGGTGTGTTTGTTTGCCCCGGCGTTCTTGCCTTTTCGTTTTCAAAGCCGCATGTTCGCATCCTTGGCCGATGCAAATTCTGGCGCGTCCAGCGTGATTGTAAAAAGGCGGCTTCTCGCAATTTTTCCTTGTTTTCACACCGCTACGTGGACGGAAAAATTCCTGCGATGCTCCTTCGGACTTTTGACAATCCCGCCTTTTGGAACGCGCTTTGGACTTTGCATCGGCTGCGATCATGCAGCCCATCAACGAAAGGAAACACCATGTCCGACAACAAAAACCCCACAGCGAAAGTCACGCTTCACCCGGTATCCGCCGCAATCTGGCGGAACCAAAACCCGACCGGAGTCTTCTACTCCGTCACCTTTGAGCGTAGCTACAAGGATGACGCAGGCAACTGGAAAAGCTCCGACAGCTTCAGCGGCAATGAGCTGCTCTTGCTTGCGAAGGTCGCCGACCTGGCTCACAGCGAGATTTATAAGCTCAGGGCCAGTGACCGTCACGCGCAGCCGGACGACCAAGCCGCATAGCCTACGCGGGCAGGGCGCTCTCACGGGTGCCTTGCCCTTTTCTTTTTCCTACCGCCCATGCAGCCCCCCGCCAGTGTTCCCCCTGTCGCTGGGATGTGAAGTCGGAAAGGCAGGGCGCGAAGCGTCCTGCCTTTCTCATCTCAACGGCCCCGACTCATTCCGCAGCCGGAATACAAAATCGGTTGTCCGCACTGTGATTCTCCGATTCAGTTTCCGGTATGAAATCAGAAGCTCACATGCAGAGCGGCGGACAAGCTATGTGTTGTATGACCGCGCATCCCCCGGGATGCTTGGTCAAGCAACACGCTTGGCAGGGGTTTCACCCCGTGCACCCGACGAGGGGAAGGGCTTCGCCCCCACCCCTCGACCCTCCCCCAAAATCACGGACGGAGGCGGCGCATGAGTGACAGGCAGAGCCAGCCTCCGCAGAAGAAGAAGCGCAGCGGCAGCGAGACGCGCCAGCGGGGGAAAGTCATCAGCGTTCGCTGCTACGACCACGAGGTCGTGAAGATTGAGGCCAACGCCGCCGCCGTTGACCTCTGCTGTAGCTCGTTCCTTCGCGTGCTCGGGACCGGCGACCGCCGCTCGCACGAGCGCCGCCGCCCCTTGCCTGAGTTGAAGCCGTTCACTCAGGCTTTCGGGAAGCTCGGCATCCATTGCAGCAACGCTTACCAGCTTTTGAAGCTCGCGAACCGTGGGGAGTATCCCGACATCGAGGAGGTACGCGAGACACACAAAAAACTGAACATGATCGCCGACGAATTGCTGGCGATCATTCGAAGTTATTCCGGTGATTATCAACGGTAGCTCCAACCGTTGCGTCTGGTGGTGGACGCAACATCTGGAATCCGAGGAGAACGACAAGGTACGCGTCGCCAAATCCTTTGGCCTTCGTTCCGATAACATCCACGACATGCTCGAAGAGATGATGGACCTGGCGCAGGGGACCAGATGCGAGAACCCGTTTTACCAGATGAATTTCAACCCCGCCCCCGGCGAGCACCTGACGGAAAAGGACTGGGACCAGGCGCGGCAAATCGCGGAGAAGAAGCACGGACTGGAGGGCCAGCCGTACTTCATGGTGATGCACGTCAAATACGGGCGCGAGCACCCCCATTTCATCTATAGCCGGATCGACCTTGAGAATATGCGGGCGATTTCCGACAGCAAGGACGCCCGGAAGAACCATGCGATTGCCCGCGAGATCGAGCGGGAGCTTGGATTGCAAAAGGTTATCGGACCTTATGACCGCGAGCCGGGAACGCCGCGCCCGCCACGTGCTCCCAAGAAATATGAAATGTACCGCGACAAGCAACACGGCCTCGATACGCGCGACATAACGGCGGAAGTGACCGAGCTTCGCCAGCAGAGCGAAAACGGAAAGGCGTTTCAGGCCGCGCTTGAGAGCCACGGCTACCAACTCGTGACCGGCAATCGCGGCTTGCTCATTCTCGACACCGCCGGAAATCAACACAGCCTTGCGCGGCGCTGCGGTATCCCGATGAAGGAAGTTCTTGACTTCATGCGCGACGTGGACCTCAAAGCCCTGCCCACCCTCGAACAGGGCAAGGCTCTGCATCAGGAACGGAAGCTAGCCGGGCTTGAAGCCGACCGCGCGACCGTCAAACAAGAGATCGAATGGGAAGAAGCGTTAGACAGGGCCGCCATTCAAAAAGAGGAACGCGAAAAACGTTTTATCGCGCCGGAGGACCGGGAGAAAGAAAAGCGGGGAACACTGGCGGGGGGCGGCAGGGAAAAAGAATGGTCGATCAATCCGCCGCAGCCGGAGCGGAAGTCTTGGACGGATTTTGAGAAGGCCGCGATAGAGGCGACCCGCGACGACCGCACCGAGAATTTGAAGGGCGAAGCCGCGAAAATCTGGACCGCCTGGCCTCAGAGCGACAACGCCAAAGCCTTCGCCGCCGCACTCGATGACAAAGGAATTGCTTTCGCCGTGGTGACGAAGGAGGAAGCCGACCGGAGCCACAGGGAGGCGGACTTTGCGAAAGCCGTGGGCAACAAAGCCCTGCGCTTCAAGGAAGGTGAAATCGTCATTGTTACCGAACCCCGCCGCGAATACCGGCACAATGGGGAAATCACCGAACCGCGAAGCCGCGTCCACAAGCTGGACCAGTCCCTTGCCGAGAAATTTGTGAAGGGCCTCGACAACAGAAGCAGTCTGCAAGGCATCGACGCCACCAGACAGGCATCGGACCAGCGGGCGCAACAACGCGCCGCCGACCGGCAGGCGCTCCGGCTTGAGGGAGCCAGCAACATAAAACGCGGCGCACGCACACGAGCCGCTAACACCAAAGACAACCTCTACAAATCACCGAGAGGCATCCTCAAGGCCCCCGGCATGGCCCTTAACGTCATTGGCAAACCGCTTGAGCTTTTGGGCAACGTCTTTGAGGGTATTTTCGCACCCAAGCTGACGCCGGAGCAGATACGCGATGGAGAGATAGCCGCGCGGGAGCGCCAGGCCGACGCCAGGGACCAGATCGATTTCTCCAAATACACCGCCGACCGCGCCCAGGAGCGGCAGCAGGAAGAACAGCGCGAGGCAGCACGACAGCGAGAGCGAGAGCGAGACCGCGACCGAGGCGGGCGAGAACGCTAGACGCCCGGAGGCCGCCCCCCATCCTCCAACCGGGCAGCGAAGACAGGGACACAGGCGGAAAAGAAAAGGCCACCGGCCCACCCTCGCCGCGCCCTTCTTTCGCCACGGCGATCAAGGAGCTATTCGGCAAGCTGGCGGAAGCCATCACCGGCAAACCCCCGCCCACCTTTGCCGCCGTCAGACGCAAGCGCCGCGACGAGGACGAACGGGGTTTCAGGATGTACGCCGCGCCAATCGCGGAACGCCTTCCCGCGCCTATCCAACGCGCGACCGATTTTCTTTGGGACGTTCTCGACTGGCTTAACCCTACATCCAATTGCAACCAGCCGCACCAGCACGAACAGCTTGACCCATGCGCCAGCGTTGCGCAGAATTATCCGACCCTCGACCTCTGACACCCGGTTGTTTTTCTGATGCCCCCATTCCCGCCCGAAGTCACGCACCAGCTTTACGCCCGCTATCGTTTCCGCAACAGCTTCACCTTGGAGAAGGTTGGACGCAGCACCTACGAAATCGACCCGCAAACCGGCCTTATCCTTGCGGCTCGATCAATCATAAAGCTGATGCCGGTCGGAGGCTTTGACGGTTTCATGCTTGGATTGCCCCTCGACGCCGAGCCGCCCCCGCGCCCGCAGCCGAAGCGCACGGCGCAACCACAGCCTGACGAAGAAGCCATGCAAGACGAGGCTCTTTATAATTCGCTCTACAGCACCTAACCGAGGTGTTCCCATGACCAAAGTGAACCCCGGTGAAAGGAATTATCGCAAGCTCCTCAAAGCCCAAAAGTCTTTCGTGCCAAAAGCTAAACGCCCGCGCCTCACTTACGCAGCCGCCGTCGCCATGTTCGCCGAAACCGAAGACTGCACGCCCGTTGAACTTGTTCCCGCTCATCCGCGTTGCCGCCAGATTGCGCGGCAATTCAGCAAGACCCCGGAGGATGTTGCGAACGACATCAACCGCGTTTACCTTGCCAGTTATTCGCGCTCCGGGGGATAGCATGGCTAAACAGAAATTTGGTCCTCATACCACCGTGCACTCTGCTGCGCTTAAGCGAGCGCTGGACGTCATTATTGGTCTGCCGTCGGTTGACCGGATTATAATCGGCGTGTCAAAAGGAACGAAACATAGTCGCCCGGTAGGTTCAATCAAGCTACAAGGAATTGTGCCAAATGGTGTAAAGATGGTTGGCTATAGCGATAGGGGAGTTACAACGTTTTTCATCGTGACATCAAACCCTGAAGCGGCACGGCAAGAGATTGCAAAAAAATTCGGGTTTTGACGCCGACGCCTTGTTAACAATGGCGTCGCCCATTTCTCATAAAGGGTAATAAACGAGGACGAGGGGTTATCCCTTTTGTGAAGGGCCGAAAAGCACCCGCTGGCTTTGGTATCGGGCCGTGACAACACCGCCAGAGCATGGTAAAAACCATACAATCATAAACTGAGGGGTTTTGACTATGACGGTGACTATTCGGCTCTCCGATGAACAGGCCACGGCTCTCGAAGTGAAAGCCGCCGCTGAGGGGCTGTCCGTCGAGCAGTGGGTTCAGAAGCTCGCGGATTCCGTCAACAAATCGGCGCGGGAAACGCGCACGGGCGCAGACCTCATTGCGGCCCTGCAAGCCTCTCCGTACCGCGAGATCGACATTGAGCCGGAACGTTACCGCCTTCCCGTGCGGGGCGTGACGCTGTAAATGCCGTGGCTCCTTGACACAAACATCCTGTCAGAAATCCGTCGGGTAAAGCCCGAGCCGAAAGTTCTGGCGTTTATTGCTGCTCGCCCGCTTGATGAACTTTATATTAGCGCGGTGACACTCGCTGAGCTTCGGTTTGGCATCGAGCGTTTGGACGCAGGCGAGCGGCGCGATGAATTGAACCGCTGGCTCGCGCATACGATACGGCCTATGTTCGATCAAAGGGTTTTGCCGGTGACCGAAGACATCTTATTCCGGTGGCGGGTTCTGATGGAAGAAGGCCGCAAGGTTGGGCATACCTATTCGCAACCGGACCTCATTATCGCTGCAACCGCGCTTCACCACGGGTTCACAGTTCTTACCCGAGATCGAGACGACTTCGACAAATCGGGAGCAACTGTTATCAATCCTTGGGAAGAACCGCCGCCGCGTATCTCCGACCCTCGGCTAACGCCGTAACCCAAGTCAGCCGCGACGTTTCAAAAAGCGTAAGAAACCGCATTCTCGCAAAGGGTCCTTTTCGCCCAATCGCAGATGCCCTTAACAGCCCCTTAACCATGCGGGTTTCGAGCGTTTGCCCTCTGTTTCGTCCCTATGCTACAAACAGAACGCATGGACAAGACCATTCGCAAGTACACCGACTTTAATGAGATGAAAGCGGACGAATACCGCTACTGGCAAAGCCGCCCGGTCCATGAGCGGCTGGATACCGCCGCCGAACTGTCGGTGATGGGGCATCAATTGAAGGAACCAAGGCGCGATGTTCAGTCAAGACTTCAAAGAACTCTTGTCCGCGTTCAACGAGCACCGCGTTAAGTACCTCATCATTGGCGGGTACGCCGTCGCCGTTCACGCTCAACCCCGCGCGACCAAGGACCTCGATCTTTTTATTCAGCCAAGCGCGGAGAATGCGAAGGCTGTTTTCGCGGCCCTGACGAAATTCGGAGCGCCGCTTGGCGACCTGCGGCCCGAGGACTTGATCGACCCGAATGTCTTTTTTCGAATGGGAGCACCGCCGCAAATGGTCGAAATTCTGCCCCGGATTTCCGGCGTGGAGTTCGATCAGGCATGGGAGCATCGCATCGAGGTGGTCATCGACGAACGCACCGGCCTGAAAGCTTTCGTCATTTCAGCGGACGATCTCATTGCCAACAAGACCGCATTCGGAAGACCCTATGATCTTGCCGATGCCGACGCCGTGCAGACCGCCCAACGCCTGCGTCCCTCAAAAAAAAAGACCCCGGAACCAAACGGCCCTAACTAAGCGGGTGACGTGTCTAATTGGGTCCAACTTGAGATAATAGAGAGATGCAAGACTACGCGCTTTTTTGCCGCAGCCGAGCGCGGTCGTGTTTCCACCTACGCCGCAAATATCCGGTCAATTCTGCCGACTGACTGTATTTCGTTAAAATGACACGGCTCTTCATCGCCGGATATCGGCGCGAGCGTGAAATCCGTCGCGACGAAGCCGCCTACGTGGAGCGTATTAACACCGAGGCAAGAAAGACCGACGATGACGTGTCGTAATGGGGTCCAATTTGAAGCGCGGCCCTTCCAGGGTCATCGCAGAATCTTGTTCCAGAATGCACGCTAAGACAAGGGGTGCAAAAATAATAGCCCGAGTTCCGCAGGTTGAAGACAAGGGCCAGACTGACGAACCGCTTTTTCGACATCTCAGCGAAATCATGGGCTTGCTTCCGAATGACTACGCGGGCATGCACCGACGCAGGCTTACGGGAAGCCTAAACCCATTAACCATTAAATCCCTTTGCCAGAACTACCTGGAAATGGTACTGGCCATTTCGCACCATTTTCACTCTTCCCAAGCGTCGATCCGGAGAAAGGGAGCACCTCATGCCCTACGACAGCGCGGATCTGAATTTTCACCAAAACGATGCCGATGGTGATCCGCCTTCGCAAGCGAAGGCCGGAGGCGGAATCCTCGCGGCGTTCACGGCTGCGAAACGCGAAATCTCCTCTTCCGTGAAGCGCGCCGGAGGCCTCGCAATCCTTTCGGCGATGCTGGTCGCTGCCGCCGCCCTTTGCGCGCCACAAAGGGCGCAAGCACAGTGTTACAACTTTACGGCTGGAAGCAGTGCCAGCTTGACGCTCAACATCACCAATCTGCCGGGTTATACGACGCACGGCGACGGCTCAGGCGGTACTGTTTACACATACACGCTCGACGGCCTGAGCGGAAACAGCGTGACCCTGATCGTCGGTTCGACGCAATACTCCGCGACAGCTCCGGGTTCATTTCTCATCCAGATAGATGAAAATACTACAGCACCCTATTCGTCATTTGGTGCCAGCGCACAATTCGGCTCTTCACCTATCGTGGTTACTTCGGCATCCCTCCAAAATCTCACAGCCGATTTGCTGCCTACCGGGCTGATCCCCGTCCTTCCCCCGATTTCAAATTGGCCTAACCTGGCACAACTTAATGTGACCGTAGGTTCGACGCAGTATCCCGCCTACAATCTGACGGCGATCACGCCCAGTTGCGCCCCGCCGCCGCCGCCCAAAACCCTTGGCGATTGCATGTGCAACGGGGTTGGCGATCCCATCGATACCCGCACTGGCAATCTGTTTGAACAGGCAACCGATTACACAACGGCGGGGCAGAACAAGCTGGCTTTCAGTCGGTATTACAACAGTCTGGCGCTGAACACCGGCACCTATGCCGCGACGCTCGGCGGAAACTGGCGTTCGACCTATGACAGGTATCTGCACATCTCTCCTCCGACCGGACAGGCAACAACTGTCATCGCTGAACGCGCAGACGGGCAGGGCCTCACCTTTACATGGACCGGCAGCACCTGGGTGAGCGACAGCGACGTTGATACCAGGCTCTCGCAGGCTGGCTCCACATGGACGCTCACGGACCGTAACGACACGGTGGAGACATATACCGGCGACAGCACCGGCAAGGGAACTCTCAATTCCATCAAGGCGCGGAACGGTTATACGCAAACTCTGACTGACTCCGGTGGACTGCTTCAATCGGTCACGGATTCCTATAACCGCAGCCTGCCCTTTACCTACAGCGGCGGCTTGCTGAGCACGGTAACGACCCCTGACGGAACCTTGAATTTCGCCTTCAACTCCAACGGCGCACTCTCGACAGTTACATATCCCACCAGCCCGGCAACAACCCTGACTTACGTTTATGAAAATGCCACGCTCCCCCTGGGGCTGACGGGCATCATCGACGAGAACGGCAACCGCTACGCGACCTGGGCCTATGACACTATGGGCCGCGCCACTTCAAGCAAACTCGGCGGCAGCCTCGGAGCCGACCTGACCACGGTTGTCTACAACGCCAACGGAACCACGACGGTCACCAATGCGCTCGGCGTTGCGGATACCTACACATTCTCGACGCTGCAAGGCGTGCCGAAAGTGACGCAGATCAGCCGCGCCGCGACCTCGACCACGGCGGCGGCCACGCGCACATTCGGCTATGACACAAACGGATACCTGAACAGCTCGACGGACTGGGACGGCAACCACACCACCCACCAGATAAATTCCACCCCAAGCGGCCAGCAAGATCAGACATATAAGCGTTTTGCTGAGTTTTTTTAACTTGAGTTGCGACGCCTCGAAAGCGGGTGGAAGTGCAGAGGTCATGTGAAGCCTGTACGCATTGGCCGAGGTGCCCGCACTGTAGCCGATATGCGCAATAACAACCAGCCGCTCGCTACACCCCCCGCCGGTGTTTCATGTCGCGTAAAGGCTAAGTTTTGAGACGAAACACGGGGGTAGTGAAATCAAGGGCTTGCAAGTCTCACAAGTCTGTCTCAAAATGCAGCATGAAATACGGCTATGCTCGCGTCTCGACCGACGACCAGAACCCTGCCCTGCAACTCGCCGCCTTGAAGCGAGCCGGATGCAAAACCGTGTTCAAGGACGAGGGCCTGTCAGGAGCCACGCTCAAGCGCCCTGCCCTCAGCCGTTGTCTTAAGACGTTGCAGCAAGGCGATACGCTCACAGTCTGGAAACTCGATCGGCTGGGTCGCAGCCTGGGCGACATGATAGCCATGCTCGACGATCTCCGCGCCCGTGGCGTCAAATTCCGTTCACTCACGGAGGCAATCGACACCGAGACGCCGACAGGCCGCGCCATGTGGCAAATGATTGGCGTCCTGGCCGAGCTTGAGCGCAGCTTGATAACCGAACGCACACGCGCCGGTATTCAGGCCGCAAAACGCCGGGGCGTCAATTCGGGCGGAAGAACCTCTTGAAGTGGTATCAGGTTGAGCACGCTCAACAGCTCATCAGCCAGGGCGAAGACGTGGCGTCCGTCGCCCGCAGTCTCCATGTCAGTCGTGCTACGCTCTACCGGGCATTGCCCTAGGCCAAAAAATGCGTCTTAGCTGGAACGAGATCAGAGCACGCGCCGCGCGTTTCGCCGAGGAATGGAAGAACGCCCACTACGAGCGAGGTGAGAGCCAGACCTTCTACAACGAGTTTTTCGAGGTGTTCGGTGTTACCCGCCGCCGGGTTGCCAGTTTCGAAGAACCTGTCAAAAAGCTCGGTGATGAGCGGGGTTTCATCGATCTGTTCTGGAAGGGCGTGCTACTTGTTGAACAAAAAAGTGCGGGCCGAGACCTCACCCGCGCCAAGGAGCAAGCCCTCGACTATTTCCCCGGCCTCAAAGAGCATGAGCTTCCCCGCTACGTTCTCATAAGCGACTTCCAAAGTTTTGAGCTTTACGACCTCGAAGACAACACCACGATCCGGTTCAGGCTCGGCCAGCTTGCCGAGCATGTAGAGGACTTCGGCTTTATTCTCGGTGTCCAAAAGCGGACTTTCCGCGATCAAGACCCGGTAAATATCGAAGCCTCCGAGATGATGGGCAAACTCCATGATGCCCTCAAGGCTTCCGGCTATGAAGGACACAACCTGGAGCGGTTTCTTGTGCGTTTGGTGTTCTGCCTTTTTGCGGATGATACCGGCATTTTTGAGCCACGGGACATCTTTTCCACGCTGATTACTCAGCGCACCAACCCGGACGGCAGCGACACCGGAATGTGGATCGGCCTGCTTTTCGAGGTGCTGAACACGCCCGTCAAACAGCGCCAGCATAACCTTGATGAGGATTTGGCACAGTTCCCCTATGTCAATGGCGACCTGTTTCAGGAGCGCCTTCCGTCTCCGTCTTTCAACGCCGCGATGCGATCACTCCTCATCGATGCTCTCGATTTTAGTTGGGACGCCATATCCCCGGCCATATTTGGATCACTCTTCCAGTCCGTCATGAACCCGAGAGAGCGCCGATCCCAGGGTGCGCATTACACCACCGAGAGGAACATCCTCAAGGTGATTGAGCCGCTTTTCTTGGATGAATTGCGCGACGATTTCAAACGCCTCACCGAGCGCCGCGATAGCGGGCGGCGAAAGGCAATCGAGGCTTTTCACAAAAGGCTTTCTTCGCTCCGCTTCTTCGACCCGGCGTGTGGTTGCGGAAACTTTCTCATCATCTCCTACCGTGAGCTACGCCTTCTCGAAATCGACTTGCTGAAAGCCCTCCGTAAAGACGGCCAGTTAGCCCTTGACGTGTCGCAGATGTGCCAGATCGACGTGGACCAGTTCTACGGCATCGAGCTAGGCGAGTTTCCCGCACGGATTGCCGAAGTCGCCTTGTGGATGATGGACCACATCATGAATAACAAGCTCTCGCTGGAATTCGGCGAAAGTTATGTCCGCATCCCGCTAAAGAAGTCGCCGCACATCCAGTGTGCCGACGCGCTACAAATTGATTGGGCCGGGTTGATTGCGCCTGACGATTGCTCGTTCGTTCTCGGCAACCCACCCTTTGGAGGCGCGAAGTACCAAAGCGACAAGCAGAGAGAACAAGTGCGTCGCATCGCTAAACTCGGCGGCAGCGGTGGGACACTCGACTACGTGACAGCATGGTTCATAAAAGCCGGTGACTATCTCCAGAGGTCCTCCGCAGGAATCGGCTTCGTTGCGACCAATTCAATTACACAAGGAGAACAGGTTGCCCAACTTTGGCCCGTTCTCTTTGACCGCTACGGACTGGAAATCAGCTTTGCTCACCGCACGTTCGCATGGGGCAGTGACGCCCGTGGCATGGCGCACGTTCATGTTGTCATCATCGGCCTGACTCGCCGCGACCAGGAACCGTCAGAAAAACGCCTCTTCAGTTATAGCGACATCAAGGGTGATCCTACGGAGAGCCGTCACGCAGCCTTGACGCCCTATCTCTTTGACGCTGGCACCGTAGTAAACCGTCATCTCGTCGTTGAAGAAACCAGCCGTCCGTTGTGTGACGTTCCACAGCTTGTGATTGGCTCCAAACCCATCGACGAAGGGCACTATATTTTCTCCCATGAGGAGCGCGGGGAGTTTCTTCACAAGGAACCAGGTGCAGCGAAGTACCTTCATCCCTATGTTGGCTCCGTCGAATTTATCAACGGTGACCAACGATGGATTCTCTATCTGACAGATGTTCCCCCGAATGAGCTTCGATCAATGCCACTGGTGAAGGAGCGCGTTGCCGCCGTAAGAGCGTCTCGACTAAAAAGCAAAAGCGAGGGCACACGAAAACTGGCAGAAACCCCAACCCGTTATCATGTCACTGTCGTTCCGAACCGGCCATTTCTTGTAATACCGGAGTCCAGTTCAGAAAAGCGCGACTATGTGCCCATAGGTTGGCTCAAGCCACCGACCATCCCGAGCAACCTTGTGCGTGTCCTGCTCGATGCCGATTTCTGGCACTTTGGCATCCTCACATCAGCTATGCATATGGCATGGTTAAGGCAAATCGGGGGACGCCTGAAAAGCGATTACCGTTACTCCGTTGGAATCGTCTACAACACGTTTCCCTGGCCCGAGGCAACCGACCAGCAGAGAGCGAAAATACGATCCCTTGCTCAGACGGTAATTGATGCCCGTACACACTTTCCGAACTCAACGCTTGCCGATCTCTACGATGTCGATGCCATGCCTCCGCAATTGCGTAAAGCCCACCGTGCCCTTGATGACGCCGTGGACAAGCTCTATCGTTCTGCTGCCTTCAGTGGTGATCGTGACCGCGCGGAGCATCTCTTCGGCCTTTACGAGAAGCTCGTAGCGCCTCTGGTTGCCGCAGCTTTTCAACTGACCCGCCGACCAAGGAGAAGACGAACGTGAGCGTGAGAGAAACGACACCATGAACGTGATGTGGCGAGATTTGACGTGAATGAATTGCCACTCTTGATACTGGATCGACTGCACGAGCGCCATACCGGACTGACCCCGGCTCTGGCCGAATCGTACGTTGAAGCTGCGTGCGTTTGCTTGTCGCGGCATCACCAACCGCCGGTGAGGATGTCATTGACGCGCGGCGACAGCAGCGAGGTTCGAGTGATCCATTTTGCCGTTCCAGATGCGCGCGTTCTCAACGCACATGCAAACGAGATTGACGCAACAGAGACAGGAGCCTACGCCGTGTCCCTCGCGGCCATCGAAGCAGTTGCCGGTCTAGTTGCGGTTCGGAGGGCCGCCACGCTAACGGGCGCGGATTGGTATATCGCCCCCAGTGGGACGGACAGCGAGGACTTGGAGGACTGCATCCGATTGGAGGTCTCAGGTATCAATGCAGGTGTGAGCAGCGACATCAAGCGGCGGCTTAAGGAAAAGCTCGCGCAAGCGGCGCGTGGGGCGAGCAACTTGCCTGCAATTGCCGCCGTCATTGGATTCAAGGCGCTTGAAGTCGTCATTGCTCCGCTCGGGGTCAGCGAATGAACTGGATAGAGTTTCACAAAGCAAGTGAGATTGCCGCAATTAAAGCAGAGCGAACGCTCCGCGAGGGCAACGCTTCGCGCGCCGCAGCGCTGTATTCAGAAGCCGCAGAGAATGAGCAGCGGGCGCTTGGCGTTGCTGATACCACGAAGGCACGCACCAGAGGAATTACTGCGGTTAGCGCCGTGTCACTCTGGTTCAAGGCAGCCGAGTACCAACGCGCCGAGCAGTTGGCGTATTCGGTGCTCGCCGATCCTTCGGTGCCAGAGTTCGCTAGAGCGGACTTGCGAAACCTTGTTCAAGCGATCTGGACGGAAAGCTCCAAAAAAGCCGCAAACGTAAATTTTCTTCCGGGGCAGGTGTTTGTTTCAGTTAAGGGCGGCGACGTTATTACCGGAGGAGCGCCGCTCGATTTGATCGTTGAGAAAGTACAGACCATTCAGGCTATGTTCTATCGAACAATTGAGTTCGTAAGGGACATGCCGCTCCGTCGTCGCGGAGGGCCGATCCGCGAGATTCAGGAATCGTGCCGACCTTGGCTTTTCCAAGCAGCACCGGGGAGCTATCAATTCTCTGTAGCGATCCAGGAGCCTAAGCAACTTGATTTCTTCAAGCAAGATGTCCGGCCTGATCTGGTCGCACGGCAGTTCCTTGACGTACTGAAGGCAACGGCCAGCGATAACCAAGAGCAGCTAGAGGCTCTCGTTCCGAATGCCGAGTACCGGAACGTTTTCTTGAAACTGAGCCGCAACCTTGCCCCAACTGGAAAGACCTTAGGCTCAATAGAATTGCGAACGGCGGTCGATGATGATCCAATTGCGCTCACACCTGAGGCCAGAACTGTAATCAATCAAGTTTTGAGACAGAGTCGTCCTGTTGACCCGCAGGATGCACCCGGCACTGAACAAGAACTTGTCGGCATTCTCCGCGCAGTTGATCTCGATAAAGACTTTCTTGACGTGACTGTGGCTGGACAAGCGGTGCATGTCGCCGGACTTGGAGACGCAATGGATGATGTAATCGGGCCGATGGTCAATAGGCCGGTAAAGGTTCGGGTTGTACGAGAGCACAGGGGCACCATCCGCTTCCGGGACATCGAACTCGATGACTAGCGGAGCAGACATCGGCAGTTAGGGGTCACCTCCCTCCTCCGTCTGTCCCCGTAACTTCTTAGCCCCGGCATGGTTGTGTCACCTGGCCTCTTTTTCCTGACCCAAAACAGCAGGGCGAGCGCACTTTAGCCGCCGCCGCTCGCTGTCAATGACGCTTCTTGGTTCCCCCGCAAGCGGTCCCCCCAACAAGCTATGACAGCCGCGCTCAGTTGCGGCGGCCATGACGTGCCCTTCTTTCGCCCCTGCTGTAGGGGTCACTCAAACGAAAAGAGGCACACCATGACGAACACAACACACCGGAACACGATCATCAACGGCGATTGCCTGAACATCCTGCCACAGCTTGACGCCAGCAGCGTCGATTTCATACTGACGGACCCGCCGTACATCACCCGCTACAAGTCGCGTGACGGGCGCACCGTACCGAACGACGATAACGACGCATGGCTCAAGCCATCCTTCGCCGAAATGTTCCGCGTCCTTAACCGCGACAGCTTTTGCGTCAGCTTCTATGGATGGCCCCACGCCGACCGCTTCTTGCAGGCTTATCGCGCCGCAGGTTTCCGCGTCGTCGGGCATTTCGTGTTTCCGAAGCGGTACACGTCCTCGGAAAAATATCTCCGCTACCAGCACGAATGCGCGTATCTACTCGCCAAGGGTTATCCGAAAGTTCCGGCCACCACTATCGGCGATGTGATCGACTGGACCTACAGCGGCAACAAGCTCCACCCGACGCAGAAGCCCCTGCCCGTTCTGCTGCCGCTCGTGGAAACATTCTCCCCGCCCTCCGGCCTTGTGCTCGATCCCTTCAGCGGTTCCGGCTCGTCCCTGCTTGCCGCAAAGATGCTCGGGCGCTCATGGCTCGGCATCGAGCTTGACGCCAAATACCACGCTATCGCCAGCCAGCGACTCGGGCAGAAAGGAGCCGCATCCGAGGGCGCTTTGGCCGCCGCCTAAAATTCGGCTCGACACGAATCAGACAAAGGCACAGAATCCGCACCCACGCGGCGCGGTTACCGCGTCCCGCCTTGCAATTCTGAGGAGAAAGCGAAGCCCAGAAACAGCAAAGCCCGCCAGTGGCGGGCCGTACAGTCCGGCGTGAACCGGGGAATATCGTTTCTTTCGCAAGACCGACTTTCCCCTAAAACCCGATCCGATGCAAGCGAAAAATCACGCTTTCGCTAACGGGTTGTTTTGCGCCGATTTTCGGCCCCTCTGGGCGGTTTAACCACAACCCCAAGGAGCAACAACCAATGACCGAGAAACAGTTTGGGACCATCTATGGCCCTCCCCTTCAACGCGGCGACAAGACAGCCTGTGTCATCAACCTTCAGGCCGAGATCGACCGGCGCGGCGGCGTTCCCTATGGCTGGATGAAGATTTACGAAGTGCTCCTGTTCGCCTTCTACAATCCGCGCACCGGGCAATGTTTCCCCTCGCATCAGGCGATAGCGGAAAAGGCCCGATGCGGTCTCCGCACCGTGCAACGCGCCTTGAAGTGGGCGCAAGAGAACGGCCTGATCGTTTGGGCGCATGGGCTTGTCCGTGAAGGATGGCGGGTGTTGCGGACCAGCAACCGCTATGCTTTCGCCGCGTTTTTGAGCATCCGCCGCATAGCCGCGTCGATTGCCGCCTCTAACGGCCAAAGAGTGCGAGGAATACCCTCCTCATATAAATCTTTTACCGAAATTGCAGCCGAAGCAAAGACCTTTCGATTTCCCCCGGCCCCTTCGTCAACCTGAATCCACCGGGCGGTAGGGAAAAACAAGACTTCGGCCCAATCCTCCGGGGCCGGGGAACGGGACAGGTTTGAAACACGGCGCGGCGCGAGCAGATGCAAGCGTCCGTTGCAAGCACACACTCGAATGTAGAAGGGTTTAACGCTCGATGTGTAGATACTTCTGATCTTCCACAAGTAGACAAGTCCACTCATATAGAAGACTAACAACATTGATTTTCTACTGATCTAGGCGTAGACAGCTAGACGCCTCTGCTAAGGAACCCCATGAGCAAAATCATTACCGTTGCGAACAAAAAAGGTGGGGCCGGGAAATCCACACTCACCATCAATCTTGCCGCTGCCGCCGCCGCTGCCCAAGTCCCGACGGCCATCATTGACCTCGATCCCGACCAGCAAGCCGCCGCGAAATGGCGGGACAGCCGTACCGCTGATCGCCCAATCGTTCTTTCGGCAGTCTATTCACGCTTGCCGCAAGCCGTGGCCGAGGCCGATCGCAGTGGCGCGGAACTCATCTTGCTTGATACCCCGGCACTCGTTGAATCCATTATTACCGCCGCTGTGGCCGTCGCCGATCTGGTTTTGATCCCTTGCCGCACGACCGGGCAGGACATCCAGTATCTAACGTCAACGATTGATATTGTTGCCGCGCGCCAGAAGCGCGCAGTCGTCGTCCTTAACTCTGTCGAATCGCGCTTGCCAGAAACGGAGCAAGCCTTGGCGCTGATTAGAGAACTTGGCATAGCCGTTGCGCCTCACCATCTTTCAAAAGCCGTTGCATATCATCGGGCGATCACAGCGGGAATAGGCGTCACTGAGCTTGACCCAACCGGGAAGGCGGCTCAGGAAATCCTAAATCTCTTGGCTTGGATAAGTGGACTGTTGTACCTATCGACAGATGGAGAAGTAGACAAGTCGCAACCTCGGAGTGTCGCATAATGAACAAACCCAATACCAGCCTTGCGAGCCTCACCCCCTCGCGAATTGCACCGCGCATACCCGCTGTCGATGCCGACGTAGCGCCCCCGCGCAAAAGCCAGCCCGGACGCTCTAAAACAGTAATGATCGCCGGTCATTTTGAACCGGATGTTTCTTTTGCTATGCACGAGCTATGCGGCAAATTAACAAGACAGAATGGCAAGCGCGTTACCGTGCAACAGGCTCTGGCAGAGGCTCTGACCGACTGGTTCACCAAACACGGAGCGAAAGCACCGGAGGCACTAGCCAATTAAACCTTTCGCTTTGCGCCTATTGGCGCTTGGGAGTTGAGATGAACGTCGAGTATTGCCAGCCAGAAATACCAACTGAACCCGGATGCCAGAATTGCGGCTGTCGAGCCGTTTTTACGGCTGTGGCATCCGGCAGACAAGGTGATACGGTTTATCTGCGCTGTTGCCAGTGTGGGCGGAAGCGGCAAGACCTCGCGGTGCCAGACGCCAGAGTAGGGGAGGGCGCAAACCCGCCAGCGTGCAATAGCGTGCAATGGTGCGCGGCGACCGTGGCAATTTTGGCATATGTGGCAATGTAGAATCTACAAGTTATGGAAGCGATTGGACGGGGCAGGGACCGAATCCCCCCCTCTCCGCCAGCTCTTGTACGTTTATCCAGCATAAGCACTTACCATTCGTCTTCGTTCAGTCGTTCACACCATGCTCGGTCGTTTGACGCTCCCGAGGTGCATATTAGGTGCATTTTCGAGAGATCGCATCGCAGCGACCGCATC
>Ga0209039_10001106_pt1 | contig 25901 bp, 29 predicted proteins | sample BogFormECP12_OM1_FD_188238 | JGI IMG/M metagenome (GOLD analysis project Ga0209039, IMG submission 188238) | Bog forest soil microbial communities from Calvert Island, British Columbia, Canada - ECP12_OM1 (SPAdes) (version 2) | ecosystem: Environmental > Aquatic > Freshwater > Wetlands > Bog ... | reverse complement strand
GCACGTCCTGCCCGCCGGGCCCTCCAGCCGCCGTTGTGCCGACCTCATCGGCGCCCATCTGAAGCACATCCTGGCGCAAGCCGAACCCGAGTACGACCTGGTGATCGTGGATGCGCCGCCCATTCTCGGCTTTCCGGAGCCCCTGCAAATGGCCGCGGCCGTGGACGGCGTCGTCATGGTGGCCGTGGCCGGGGAGACCAATCGCAAGGCCATCGACCTGGCCTTGTCCACGCTGCGGCGGGTGCGGGCAAATGTCCTGGGCCTGGTATTGAACGAAATCACTTCCAACACCAGCGACGGCTACTATTACCACGGCTACGGCGGCAAATACTACAAGTATTACCGGGCGGGGGAATAGTAGCGGCCCTTCACAGCGGAGTGAGCTGCCGCGATGAAGTGGCAGCTTGTGCGACTCTCAGGCCGGCATGCGGCGCCGGGCGTATGCTGATATCGATTTCCTGTCCGAGTGCGACTAGAAAGCGCATCAGGCGGTCGATGGAAAAATCGGTGAGCCGTCCGCGTCTCAGCGCGCTCACTTTTGGCTGATTGACACCAAGCAGTTGGGCCGCCTCAACCTGCGTAAGCCCCCGCTGCTCGATGATCTTGTTGATATGGCGGACCAGTTCGGACCTCGCCATCATTTCGTTGGCGTTGGCAAAGCCGAGGTCGGCAAAGACATTCCCGCTCCCGGCGACACTCTTAGCGATTCTTGGCATTCTGGCTCCTTTGATATGCGCGGTATTCTTCCCTGGCTTCCTTCAGCCGCCTGCGGATCACATCCAACTCTCGTTTCGGCGTGGCGATGCCGCTCTTAGCCTTCTTCTCGAAGCAATGCAATACGTAAACCAGCAGCCCCAGCCTGACGGTGTAAACGCAACGATAGGTATTGCCCTCTTCCGAATCCGCGAGGAGTTCGCTCACACCCGACAGGTCGCCGTGCAGCGGCTTCTCATTCCTGGGCCGCTCACCGCGTTGCACGAGATGAAGGCTATGCCCGAGTTCGCCCTTGTACCTGCTTTGTAGCGAATATCCTAATAGAAGGATATCCCGGCATAGGTATACTGGCAAGATAATCGGCAACCGAAAGATCTACCAAACGAAGCCAATTCCGCATAAGCCTATTGTAATCAGAGCCGGGGTTGTAACAGGGGAAAACACCAAACGAAGCCAATTCCGCATAAGCCTCTTATAATCAGTTGCCAGAGAGCCGGATGGGTTTAAGCTTCGTGAGCCAGGATTTCCCGCACCCTCTCTTTGAGCGCAGGAAGATCGTGCTCGATCACATTCCAAACGACCTCAAGGTCGATGCCAAAGTACTCATGGACGATGACATTTCTGAGTCCAGCGGCCAAAATCCACACCTCAGCCGGGTGTTTCGTCCGGAAGTCCGGCGACAAGGCACGGCAAGCCTCACCTATGATCATCAAGTGATGCACGACCCAGGTTTGAAGAAGATCCTCGCTTGCCAGAGCCTGCCGCCCCCGTACCGCATACTTTTCAATCCGCTCGATGGCCTCAAGAACATCCCGGAGCCGCTCCCGGTCGTCCCTCATAGAGGTACCGCCTCGCGGAGCACTCTATCCCGGATACGCGCCCGCAGGCCCCTCTCGGTCACGACATCGACTTCAGTCTGCAGCACCGCCTCCAGGTCGATCAGCAGGCCGCTGAGATCGAACAAACTGCGGTCGGGTTCCAGGTCCACGAGAAAATCAATGTCGCTATGGGCATCGCTTTCGCCTCGTGCGACCGAGCCGAAGACGCGAACGTTTCGCGCCCCGCGCCTAGCCGCAACGCGAAGGATCTCGTCGCGCCTGGTGGTCTGGAGTTCCCGCAAAGTCATAACACCTCTATTGTCCCTCGAAACCAGCTTTCGCGAGTTGGGCTCCTCCGGGAGCTCATTTGATCCCGAGATGGAACTTGAGGACGGGATCGTAATCTTCGGGGACGGCGCGCTGGCCGATAGGCAGGGTTTGAGAGAGCCGGGCGGCCTCTCCCGCGATGGCTTCCGCGACGCTCAGTCTGCCAGTCAGTACATCGCCATGAAGAACAAGTCCGCTGGCGTCGGCAGTGCCCTCGTCGGCGCGGGGCATGGTAATTCTTTTTTCGTTAGAGAAATAGCCTTTAACGGGCATTTGGTTCACCTCGGCTTCAGGGTAGCAGCGGCACACCCGGGAACTGGCGGTTGCCAGACGGATCCCTTTGATTCTTAAGGAAATATGGCGGTGAATTGGTTGTGAACGCATATCCCCGCCCCGCGCGTAGCCCGATTCTCCCCCTTGTAGACATGTTCAAAGATACGGTTCTGACGGAACCATCATCCGCAAGCGTGCGCGTCATGAAGCCGCCCGCGATGCTCGCACTTGCGACCGACGCCTTCGGAGGAAGGGGCGGCATCGCCCAATACAACCGCGATTTCCTGTGCGCGCTCGCCGAAACCGGAGCCGTGTCGTCAATCCATGTCATACCACGGCATGCGCCCGATGCGCCCGGCCTCGCCATGCCGTCGAAAACCATCCGGCAAGCGCCGGCGCGGCCGGGGCGAATTGCCTATTCGGTTACTGCGCTGGCAACGGCGCTGTCGCAGCCGGTCGATATCGTCTTCTGCGGACACTTGTTTATGGCGCCGCTAGCGGCCTTGATCGCTAAACTCAAAGACGCAAAGCTCATTATTCAGACTCATGGTGTCGAGGCCTGGCCGCACCCGTCGCGCTTTCAGATGGAGGCTCTGAAAACCGCCGACCTGGTGCTGTGTGTCTCGCGCTATACGCGCGCCGCCGTGGTCGCATGCAACGCGATCGCACCCGAGCGCGTCCTGGTCGTGCCGAACACCGTCCGTGAGGAATTCACGCCTGGAGATGGCTCGCGATTGCGCGCCGCCCTGGGTATCGGGAGCAAACGCGTGCTGCTGACAGTCGCCCGGATGGACTCGCGCGAGCGCCACAAGGGCCACGATCGCGTGATTGCCGCAATTCCCGACCTGGTGGCGAAGGGCCACGACGTCTGCTATGCGATCGCCGGCGAGGGCGACGACCGGGCCCGGCTCGAAGCCTTGGCTCGCCAGGCTGGGGTGAGCGATCGTGTGCTTTTCCTGGGCGCGGTCGGGCTCCAGGAGCTTGTCGAAGCGTACCGCATGGCCGACCTGTTCGTCATGCCCTCCACCGGCGAGGGTTTCGGGATCGCCTTCCTCGAGGCGATGGCGTGCGGCACGCCCGCGCTTGGCCTGGATGTGGCGGGCGCGAAGGATGCGCTGGCGGACGGCGAACTCGGCATGTGCGTTCCGGAGGCCGAGCTTTCGAGCGCCATCGACCGCGCGTTAAACGCGCCGAGGCCCGATCCATACGAGCTCGCCGGAAAGGTTCACGCCCGCTTCGGACGCGAGCTCTTTGCGAAGCGCGTTTGTGCCGCGCTAAGCCGGCTAAGGAAGGCCACTTGAACCCGCGGCGCGGGATCAACAAGGTTGAAACTTTGCCGGCGGCGAGTGCCCGAGATGCGGCGGTATGTCGATGCTGTTGACGTCGAACGATAAGCCCAAGGGAACGCGGGAACGCGTACTCGTGCTGGAGGCCGGCCGCGCCGAGCGCCACTACTGGCGAGACCTGTGGACCTACCGCGAGCTGTTCGCGATCCTCACCTGGCGCGATCTTGCCGTCCGATACAAACAAACAGCTATTGGCGTCGCCTGGGCAGTGATCCGCCCTGTCCTGACTATGCTGATTTTCACAGTCATGTTCAGTCGAATCGCCAAGCTGCCGAGCGATGGACATGCGCCTTATCCCGTGATGGTGTTTGCCGGGATGCTGGCGTGGTTCCTGTTTTCGACAGTACTGAGTGAGGCATCCGCCAGCCTGGTGACTAACGCGAACCTGATTGGCAAAGTTTATTTCCCCCGGTTGATCGTGCCCTCGGCAACGATAGGTGTCGCCCTGGTGGACTTCGCAGTCACCTTCGTCCTGCTGCTCGTAATGATGGTCTATTACGGCTTTTTCCCCGATTGGCGCATCGCGCTTCTGCCGTGTTTCGTCGTGCTGGCAATCGTAGCCAGTCTCGGCCCGGCCCTTTACATGACAGCTCTCAATGTAAAATATCGTGACTTTCGGTACGTCATTCCGTTCATTCTTCAATTTGGCCTTTATGTTTCGCCGGTGGGCTTTTCGAGCGCCGTGGTGCCCGAAAAATGGCGGCTGCTCTACAGCCTTAATCCCGTGGTGGGCGTGATTGACGGCTTCCGCTGGTGTCTTTTGCGCGGCCAGAGCCATGTTTATTTGCCGGGCGTCTACATGAGCCTCTTCGTTTCCACAGCGTTCCTGGCGCTCGGGATCAGGTATTTCCGCAAAACGGAACGCACGTTCGCGGATCTGTTGTGATATGAGCGCTGACGTCGTTATCCGTGCCGAGGGCCTAGGCAAGAAGTACGTTATTGGGCACAGAGCGAGACCTGAACGCTATATCGCGCTGCGCGATGAGATCGCACGCTACTTCAAGGATTTCGCCCGCTCCGCTGTCCCCTTCCGCAAGCGAGCGGTGACGGGGCGCGATGAGCGCGAGGAGTTCTGGGCACTCAAGCACGTCAGCTTCGAAATTAAGCGGGGTGAGGTGGTTGGCGTCATCGGCCGCAACGGCGCCGGCAAGAGCACACTTCTGAAGGTCCTTTCTCGCATCACTGAACCCAGCGAGGGGCGGGTCGAAATCAAGGGGCGCGTCGCGAGCCTCCTCGAGGTCGGAACAGGCTTCCACCCGGAACTGACTGGACGCGAGAACATTTACCTGAACGGCGCTATTCTCGGCATGCCCCGCGAGGAGATCCGGCGCAAATTTGACGAGATCGTGGCATTCGCGGAGGTCGAGAAGTTCCTGGATACGCCGGTGAAACGCTACTCGTCGGGCATGTACGTGCGCCTGGCATTTGCCGTGGCCGCGCACCTTGAGTCGGAGATCCTAGTGGTGGACGAGGTCCTGGCAGTGGGCGATGCGGAGTTTCAGAAGAAGTGCCTGGGCAAGATGGAGCACATCTCCAAGGGGCACGGTCGCACGGTTCTTTTCGTAAGCCACAATATGGCCGTAATCCAAGCCCTATGCCCGAAGACGATTGTCCTTGACCAGGGGGGGCTCAGGTTTATGGGGAGCAGTGCAGAGGCGGCTGCAGCCTATTTAAGGAGCAACCGCGCGAGCGCCGCCGTTCGACGGACCGCGAAACCGAACGGCGCGCCCACTATCACTTGCCTGGAAATGACGTACGTTGAGTGTAATAGCGAGACCGAGGTAAGGTTCCGACTGGAGATTCATGGCCGGGGTTGCAAGCGCTGCAGCATCGAGGCCAAGGTCTTTGACCTACTTGGAGTCCCCGTGGGTTTTGCATCGGTTGGACTGCTTGACCCCGTCAATGCCTTTGATCTGCGAGCAGGGGAGGAGCAGTTTAGTTGTCTGATGAAACTACCCCGTATGGCACGAGGAACATACCGTCTGTCTGTCCAACTTGCAATTCCAATGATAGAAGTTATCGACTCGACTGGTGAGGGTGTAACCTTTGAATTGCATCCGGGGCCGCTCTCCGGATACGAGAGAGTGCTGGAGTCGAGCTGGGGATACGGTTCTTTTGAGTTTCCCCTCCAAATCGAGCGAGAGCCGCTTGCCGTCGGCAGGTCGTTCGCCAAATTCCCGACGGCGGCCCCATGAGGTCGATTCGTCGGCGTGTGTCTCTCGCGGTAAGGGAGCATATGTGCCGGCGCTGGGGGATCCCCTTCAATCGCTACGGGCTCGATCCAGGCGTTTCGAGGTTCCTTAGGAAATCAGGGCCACTCAACTACATAGACGTCGGTGCGTCGGAGGGCAGCGTCGCGGCAGCCGTCGACGCACAGTACGGAGTGAAACAAGGGATTCTGATCGAACCACAGCCTTCGAGATGCGAACAATTAAGGCGGCGTTTTCCTGATGCCACGTTTTCTGTCCAGCAGTGCGCGCTTTCCGACGGGGAGGGGATTTGCGACATGGAGGTCCTCAACTGGGATTACAGCTCCTCGATTCTGTCGGTCCGGCGCGATCTGCCGAATGTGAGCGCCGTTCTGGACCTGAGCGTTAGGGAAAAGATCAAGGTCCGGGTTACTACGCTGGACACCCTGCTCCACGAGACTCAATGGCAGGGGCAAATAGACCTGCTGAAGATGGACGTCCAGGGCTCCGAACTCATGGCATTACGCGGCGCCGATCGGGCTCTGGCCAGTGCCCGCTTCATTCTAGCGGAGGTCTCATTCGCCCCACTCTATGAGGACTCCTGCGTTTTCGGCGAAGTGTTTGATCACCTGTCGTCGCGCGGTTTCCGGCTCCTTTCCTTACAAGAGGGATTCCGAGGCCACGATGGGGAACTTCTGCAAGGCGATGCTTTGTTTGCTCGTTAGGTCGGGGCGCCTGTGAAGACCGCCTCTTATACAGAAACCCTCCCGCGGCTCTTGTACTTCAGCGACGTACCGGTTGCATCGACCTTTCATGGCTCAGCCCTGGTCCATCGCCTCCTGGAGGACCATCCCCCCGAGCGGTTGCTCGTGATGGAGACGAAGCCGCTTCGTGCCGCCCCGGAACGGCGCTTGCGGGGCGTCAGGTATCGGGAGTTCCCGATGAGCGGCAACCGGTGGCGCTATACGAGAGCCCAGCGCTGGGCGGGAAGTTGGATGCTCTTGCAAGTCGCGAGGCACGCCCGCAATCTGAGCCGTTCGCTGGAAGGGTTTGCGCCAGAGGCGGTTCTCACCGTCGCTTCGGAATACTCGTGGCTGGTTGCGGCCCGGTTCGCCGAGACTGCGAATCTGCCGTTACACCTGATCCTGCACGACGATTGGCCGCCGTCGATGCCCGTGCTTCGGGGACTCCGGGCCAGGCAGGAGCTCCTGTTTGGCGGGGTTTACCGGCGGGCAAGGTCCAGGTTGTGCGTGTCTCCCTTCATGGAACAGGAGTATCGCGAAAAATATGGCGTGGCAGGACAAGTGTTGTATCCCTCTTGGGCCAAGAACACTTCGTCTTTCGATAGAACTGTACGGGCCTATGACGACCACCGTGGCCCACTGGTCGGTGCTTACGCTGGAAATATATTCCGAGGCGGGTACGCGCGACAGATCGCCGGCCTGGCGGAGCGGCTGGCAGCCCGGGGCGGCCATCTGCTGCTTTTCGGTCCCCAGTCCCCACAGCGCTTGCAATTTTGGGGGTTGGATCGGAAGAATGTCCTGCCTCAGGGTCTGGTCAGTTCTCAAGAATTGATTTCCCGTTTGCGGGCCGAGGCGGACTTCGTCCTTGTTCCGATGTCGTTTGAGTCCGGGGATGACGAGCGCAATATGCGAATCAGCTTCCCGAGCAAGTTGACGGATTACACCGCGGCCGGGCTGCCGATTCTCATCTGGGGACCCGATTATTGTTCGGCGGCCCGGTGGGCGCGGCGGTACGCCCCGGTGGCAGAGATAGTCACCTCGCAGGCGGTGGAGGACGTGGAGGCCGCCCTCCGCCGGCTGGAACAGGCGCAACACCGCGAGCGTTTGGGGCGCGCCGCCAGGGAGGTCGGCGATAAGCTATTCTCGCATCGCGCCGCGATGGAGATTTTCCAGGGAGCTTTGCTCCGTGGAGGCGAAACGGAGAACAATGAGCGCTCCTACCGAGAAGCATAGTGGTGCGTGAGTGACGCAACTATCCGCGAGCGTCATCATCGCCACCTATCGGCGTGCCGGGAGTTTGGAGCGTTGCCTGAGGAGCCTGGCGTCTCAGGCGACGCCGCCGGATGAAGTCGTCGTGGTATGGCAGGGAGAGGATGTCGAAACGAAGCAACTGGCAGAACAGTTCGCGGGAACTTTCCAGCACTAGAATGGAAAGGCGCCCCAGGGATAATGACCGTGAAGACATAAACCTTATGACCCAATCAGGGCCCACCCACTGCAAGATTTGTAGCGGTTCGGGAAAGTTCATCTGTACCACCCAGAACGAACACGGCAGCGTGAAGGAAATTCAAAACTACCGCTGCCTCAAGTGTGGGCTTGTGTTCGTTGCGAACGTTCTCACTGACGATCAACTGAACGAGGCTTACGGTACGCTTGATTCGGCACGCTACTATTCGGAAATTAAGAAGGAAAACGCTGCAAAAATCAAGTCTGCTTGCCTATCTTTGAGGGGCTTGACCAACGGCAGGTCAAGTAAGCGCATCCTAGACATCGGTTGTGGCAATGGCGAGTTCCTTAAGGAGTTGCGGAGCCAAGGTTATGTGTCCCTGGCTGGTCATGAAATTCCGGGAGCCGATCTCAGACACCTTGAGCTAATGGACATCAAAGTGTACCGGGACATGGACTGGTCTTCTGTTCCCTCTAATGTGTTCGACGTGATCACTATGCTTGACGTGGCCGAACACGTATGCCGTCCACTTGAGCTGTTCGACCAGTGTTTTCGGATGCTCAGGGTAGGTGGGTATCTTTATTTTCACACTCCCGTTGTCACCAAATTTGATCGCATGATGCACTGCGTGGCCGGACTGCCTGTTATTGGGAAGCTTGGCCAAATTTGGCAAAGGGGGCGAACTTGCATCTTTCATCTCCAAAACTACACTGACAAGTCGTTTCTACTTGCGTTGGCAAGAGCTGGCTTCGCAGAGATCCAGATTCGCAAGCGGAACGAACTCTCCTGGCCAGTTCGCCGCTACGTGCGAGTCTACCTTTGCGAGAAGCAACACCTTCCGCTGGGTCTTGCCCCGATTCTTGCGCCCTTGTTCTATCCGTTACTGGCTACGGATTTTTTCAACTCTAACAAAGGCATCGTAACCGCTCGAAAATTGGAGGCGTAGCATCCATACCTGATGTTGGAGTTCAAGTTCACGCTGATGCACTACATCGCCTGGGCGGGTCTGACCGAGGACGACGTGGCGGCAATGTTCGCCTTTCTGCACGTGCATGTCAGCGCCAGTACAAGAATCCTCATAGGGCCAAACGAAAATTCCCCACCCCTGTCAAGGGCTCTAAGGCATGACTAGGCTATCGACGAGCGTCATCATCGCCACTTATCGCCGTGCCGGTAGGCTCGCCATGGAGATTTTTCAGGGAGCCTTGCTCCGCAGAGGCGAAACGGGGAACAATGAGCACTCCTACCGAGAAGCATAGTGGTGCGTGAGTGACGCAACTATCCGCCAGCGTCATCGTCGCCACCTATCGGCGGGCCGAAAGGCTAAAGTGTTGCCTGACGAGCCTCGCATCTCAGGTGACACTGCCGGATGAAGTCATCGTGGTGTGGCAGGGAGACGATGTCGAAACCAAGGAACTCGCCGAGCAGTTCGCGGGAGCTGTGCCCTTCAAGCTCAAAGCGGTTCATCGATCTGAGCCCGGAATCGTGCCCGCGGAAAATGCGGGACTCGACGCCGCAGACGGAGAGATCATCCTCTTGATTGACGATGATGCGATCGCCCCCTCGGAGTGGCTACGACGGCATCTGGCTCATTATGAGGATCCGAGCGTCGGCGCAGTGGGGGGCGGCTGTCAGAATTTCCATAGCGACGGTTCTCCTGCCAAGGTAGTGGCCCCGCGCCGCATAGGAGAGCTGACGTGGTTCGGACAATTCCGCGGAAATATGTCGGATCACTCGCCAGAGTGGAGAGCTCGCGGACCAATTCTTGTGAGCAATTTGCTCGGCGGTAATATGAGTCTGCGAAGAAGCTGCTTCGCCCGATTTGAATCGGCCATGAAGCCTTATTGGGAATTGTTTGAGGCCGACGCTTGTTTGCAAGTGTCACGCCGAGGCTTCCGGGTCCTATTCGACTTCGGAAATCCAATATCTCACTATCCTGTTCATCGAATTACGAATCCAGAGCGGCTAACGGATCGTTTTCGTGTCTTCAATCTAGCCTATAACCACGCGTTCATTCTTTCCAAACATAGCCCGTGGTGGCTCCGCGTGCCCCGGCTGCTGTATCTAATACTTGTGGGGTGTGCCGCTCGGCCTGGTTTTTTGGGCCTCTTGGTAGCATGGTCGCGTCGTGGCGAACTTCCTAAGCAACTCAGCACGTTCAGAGCTTGCCTTCGATGCCACTTGAGCGGATGGCTTGACGGATCGAAATGCCGTGATTTGCGCATAAGACCGCCCGCCGCAGGAGCACAAACACCTGAAACATCCAATATATTGTTAAGTTCAGGGTTACGCTGACGCAAAGCGAGTTACTGAGTGCCAATAATGACCGCTTCTGCGTTCGTTGTTCACTGGAACAGCCCCGACACCTGCAATAGCCTCTGCACGTCCCTTCTGGCGCATAATTGGATCCGCGAGTTAATAATCATTGATAATCATTCGGACTGGCAGCAGTTTCAGCGGCTTATCCAGGTTTCCGGCCGAGTCAAGACCCTTAGATTAGAGGAAAATTTGGGCTGGGGCGGGGCTTTGAACGTGGCCCTGCGCCCGTGGCTGGAGCGCGGCAACGATGATTTCTGTGTGATTTCGGCTCACGATGCCGCCCCAAAGGATGGTGCCTTGGAGATGCTCCGGAGCGCGCTGGCGCACGACCCGAAGATGGGCGCAGTCTGTCCAGAATACGGACGCGACGAGTTACCCCGATATTGCCGATTTCTCGCCACCCGCATGGTGTCTGCTTTGCACCGAAAAGCGGGGTATGTGGAGACGGTGGACCTGTGTAATGCGACTTTGCTGGCGATGCGGAGGGCATGCCTTGAAGCCGTCGGCCTGTTTGACGAGCGACTGTTCGCTTATGGCGACGAAGTGGAGTTGTGCCTTCGCGCTCGGCGGGCTGGCTGGAAACTTGGCTTGTGCTGGGGTGCCATTGTAGGGAATCCTCAAACCACCACAGCATCCAATCTGCGAACCTACCTGTTCACCCGCAACACCCTGATCATTTCACGGGATTATTCAGGACTTTTGAGCACCGGGCTTCGCGCGGCGTGGATGCCAGCGAAGGGCATTATCGAGATGACCCTGCGCGGTGCGCGCCCCGCTGGAATGGGGCGGGCACGCCTGCAAGGCTGGTGGGATTGGGCCCGCGGCAGGCACGGGCGTCCCCCCGCGTCGCTGTTTGGTCGAGAACATGACTAGCTTTGCTAGCGCCCTTACCAAAGAGATTGCGCCCACCTGCCCTCAGTGCAGGAAGCCCGCCCATTGCGCGTACAAGGGAGTTCGAGACGCGTGGCATTTGGATGATAAGGAATATCATTTTGCCCGTTGCGAGAGTTGCAGGAGCCTGTTCATTGTTCCCGCACCAACGGACGAAGAGCTAGCCAAATCATATGCTTACGCCGAGTACTACACACATGCCCAGAGTGAAAGGCAGCAGCGTCGATCACTCATTCGCGGATGTCTGCACCGGATAAACCTGGATACGTTTCGAGTCGCGTTTGGATATGGCAGCGGTTCCCTTCTGGCGAATACCCTCGCAAAATTCGGATGGGTTCGGCGGCGCTGCGGCCAGTCCATGCGTTATTTGCGGTGGAAGCACGACGGAACTCTTCTTGAAGTCGGCTGCGGCGACGGCGAATTCTTACGGGAGGCCCATCGATGGGGATGGAAATGTTGGGGACTGGAGCCGGATAAACAGGCGGCCTCGCACCGCCTTGCAGAGGAGGATATTCAGGTTCTGTGCGGACGGATCGAAGATCTCGATCACTATGGTTTGACATTCGACGCCATCGTTCTTCATCATGTGATTGAGCACGTAAGAGATCCCAAGGAGGCACTGCGCATTCTTGCGGCCCATGTTCGCGCTGGCGGGCAGATCGTGAGCATCAGTCCCAACCCCGAAGCGATAGGGCTGACCTTGGCCGGAAAGTTTTGGCCGGGACTCGATCCACCTCGTCATGTACTTATTCCCAGCATCTCCCTCCTGCTGCAGATCTGCGATGCAGTGGGTCTCCAGGGACGTGGTTTCTGTTTGTATCGGAATTTCAAAAGCGCCGTCCTACCCAGCGTGGGGAGCCGAACTGGTCGCCAACTCGGCTGGCTTTGGAGAGTCGGGCTCAGCGGGGTCGAGCTGCTACTAGGGTTGACCTTAGGAACCCTGCAGATACCCCGTGGGGATGAGATTGTACTAATCGCGGAAGGGCGATGAATCACAATGGGCCAGCTCAAGTTGATGAATCTCCTCATGCATAGCCACTTTTTCTCACCCTCCGTCGGTGGCGTGGAAACGTATGCGCGCCTGCTGGCTGAGGGGATGGCGGCGGATGGAGCTTTCCGAATTACGGTCGTCACCGAGACTCCGCACGGCGGTGCCGATATTAAGTGGAAGTTCCGCGTAGTTCGAAGGCCCGGCTTGCGTCAACTGTGGCAGTTGGTTCGTGCCGCCGACGTGATTCTTATAGCTGGGCCGGCATTAACGCCCATGGTGTTTGCCATGCTGGCAAGAAAGCCGTTCGTAATCGAACATCACGGCTATCAGGCGATTTGCCCGAATGGCCTTCTGTTGAACAAGACTCACGGCGGCGTTTGCGCGGAAGCGTTCAAAAACAAGAGATACGGGGAGTGCGTCCGCTGCGTCCGGGCAGATCGAGGCGGGGTGCGCGCATTGGCGCAGCTTGCTCTGACCTTTATTCGCCGCTGGCTGTGCCGACGAGCATACGCCCATGTGGCAATCTCAGACCACGTACGCAAGCGGCACGACCTCGAAGGCATGAAGGTGATCTACTATGGCATTCCGGACGCGCCGACACTCGCGGGGACCGGCACAGCGGAGCGTGGCGGCAGGGAGGTCCACTTCGGCTATGTGGGCCGGCTGGTGGAAGAGAAAGGGCTGCCGCTGCTGGTGGAAGCAGCCGGGAAGCTGAAATCCAAAGGCGTCCGGCTCCGTCTCAGCTTCATCGGCGATGGCCCCCTCAGGGGTTCCCTGCGAGCGCAGGCGGAGGAGGCCGGACTAGATGGTGACGTATGCTTTACCGGTCTCCTCGAAGGACCAGCGTTGCAGCGGGCTGCCGCGGAATTGGATGTTGTGGTGATGCCTTCGATTTGGGAGGAAACGGCTGGTCTGGCGGCGATGGAACAGATGATGCGGGGACGCGTGGTCCTGGCGGCCGACATCGGGGGGCTGGGAGAGGTAGTGGGCGATGGAGGAGTAAAGTTCCGGCCGTTCGATTCGGAAAACCTTGCCGAGCGAATGGCGGAACTGACAGGCCCTGAACTTCGCTCAAACATAGGCGCCGCGGCTCGCGCGCGGGCAAACCGATTGTTCCGGCTGGAGCGAATGGTCGGCGAGCACAAGGCGCTGTTCCTGGGGGCAGGAGCGCACCATGGCCGCTGAAGCACGATGGCGGGAAGGAAAACACGCCCGCGCCATGAATCTCTGGTGTCTCTCGATTCTTGCCGCCATCGTGTTCGAAGGGGCGCTACGCAAGTGGCTACTTCCCGGCGTGCTACATCCCCTCGCTTACTTCGCCAAGGACATCCTTGCCGGATTGTTCATCCTCACTCATCCTTTTCCCGGTCAGACACCGAAGGCTCTCAGGACCATTCGAAACTTGTTTGTAGCAGCGAGTGTCCTGCTGGCGCCCGCCTTCGTGATGGGCTTAGCGCAGTCACCCGCTGCGGCTGCCCTGACACTGAAAAACGCAACGCTCTGGCCAATATTCGCGGTTTATCTGGCGACAAACCTCACTGCGAGAACCACAGCCGAAGTGGGGAAGAACCTGGCACTCTTGGTGTGCGGCATGGCATGTTTATCTTGCCTTCAGGCTGTACTACCTCCCGCCCATTTCCTGAACCGGTACGCTTGGGACGCCGTCGGGATTTCCTCCACTCAGGCTATGCTAGACACCGGGCACGTACGTGTTTCGGGGACCTTTTCTTTTATTACGGGCTTAGGGTCTTTTGGTATATTCGCGTTTGCATGGTCAACCTGGCGCCTGGCTGCCAACAGCGGCAGCAGAGTTTTGAACTTGCTGGCTGCTGTATCTTCCATTGTGTGCATATTGACGTGTGGCTCCCGCGCTCCTTTGCTGCTTTGCGGCCTGGGCCTCTTCGGGATGCTCCTGGCTATGCGCCGGTTCTCCCGGGTGATCGAGGTATGCGCGCTGATCGTAATCGCATCGTTGGCGGTTTGGTTTCTTCCAACCAGGCAATTTGTCGAATCGTACCTTTCCCGAATCGGGTCCGTGGAGGACACTTTTGCCGAGCGGGCCATTGACCCCATATTCGATTTCGTGCCGGTGGTGGTGGAAAACCCATTAGGCAAGGGTCTCGGCCAGGATTCCCAGGCTCTGGTCTACGGCGAGAGTAGTGCTTCGGGCGAGGGTACCGTGGCCCAGTTTGAAGACGGCCGATCGCGCGCGGCATTTGAAGGTGGTCTGCTCGCGATTGTGTATCTGCTCTTGCTGGCGATTGTTCTTCTGGGCCTGGTCGTTCGCGGTCTCCGCGCGGCGAATCTCAGTATTCGTGCTGCAACCGGTGCTTTCGGATTCCTGCTGTGTTGGCAGGTATGGCAGTGCCTCTGGTTCGACCACGTCACGACCTCGTTAGCGTGGTTCTTGGCAGCCGTATGGATGAACGCGGTGGCAACTCGTGAATACTGCATTCCGCTTCGTCCGCCTTCTTATCGTCGCGGCGCCGGTTTGCACCGAAAAACGGCGGACACGCCCTCTGGGATGTTGGTCTGATGTATATTCACAGCTATGGAAACTGGGTTTCATCCAACCGGCCCTTTGGTTGCGGGTCGCCGCGATCTTCCTGTACTCCGCCTGTCGCATGAAAACAGCTCTGGTTCATCCGTTCGGCAATCCGAACGCATACCACGCCGCCCTCGCGCTTGACGAACAAGGCTGGCTCGAACAGTTCCATACATGTCTGTTCAATCCGTGGAATTCCGGCAGGCGCTGGTTTCCGCAGTTGTGCGGGGCTCGCGTTCATCGGCATCAAGCATTCGAGTGGCTGCGCCTCGCCGCCACCAAGCTCCCAGCGGGGCCCTGGAACGGACGCTCGCCGCAGTTCGTCGACCGCGCCGGCACCTGGTGCGATGGAAGATCGAGCCGGGGCTTGACGGCTGCTCTGGATGCCGTCTATTGCTACGAAGACTTCGCGCTCGCCTCGTTTCGGCAGGCCCGCCGCCTTGGCGTCAGGTGCGTTTACGATCTACCCACATGCTATTACAAGGCCGCACACTCTGCCCTGGCCGCCGAAGTCGAACGTGAGCCGGCACTTCGGCTTTTTGTCTATGAGTTGCGGGAACCTGCGGAGAAGCTGATTCGCAAGGAAGAAGAGATCGGGTTGGCTACACAGATCGTTTGCGCAAGCTCTTTCACCCGCCAAACCATACCCACTGGGATTCGCGACCGAACCCCCGTGACCGTCATCCCGTACGGTGCTGACACTGCCAGGCCTTGCCGAACCTGGACGCCGGAGGACTTCCGCGGCAAGCTGAAACTGATCTTCGCTGGAAGCCTGGGCCCTCGCAAGGGCATTCATGTGCTCTTTGAGGCCTTGCATGGGTTGTCCCCGAGGAGTTACGAACTCTCCCTCGCCGGGCGTTGGGTCCCAGGCTTCGAGGCATTCCTGAACTCAAAGTTTTCGGTAAACTACAAATTCTTAGGTCGACTGCGAGGTTTCGAACTTACTGAGGCTTACCTCCGGAGTCACCTTTTGGTTTTCCCCTCTCTGGCCGACGGCTTCGGCCTGGTGCTGCTGGAAGCAATGGCTTGCGGTATTCCCGTGGTAACCACGGAGCGAACTGGCGGGCCGGATCTGCTCCAACAAGGGGGCGGTTACCTGGTTAAGGCTGGCGATGCGGACGCTCTTCGGGCGCGCATCGAAGAGATTATGTGTTCGCGGCGGGACCTCCCCGAAGTATCGAGCGCCGCCCGTCGTGTCGCCGAGCAGCATTCATGGCAACGCTATCGCGCCGAGTTGGTCGCTGCGCTTCATGCGGCTGCCATCACGGCTGAAAGCCCAACGCGCTAGGTTGCCCGGTGACCCCTGCGAAAGTCTTACTTACCACAGCTAGTCTGCTGCCAAGCTATGGCGGCAATTGCTTGCGGACAAGACTTACGAGGTTCCGACCGGCAGCCGGACGAGTCAGGATCCGCGGAACCGGGGGTTTGCGCTGGTTCGGAACTTTTCTCCGGAGAAGGCGCCGCAGTCCGTTTCAGATGTGTACAGCCGGGTGCTGAGTTGGTGAGGATTCTTCACGTTCTCCACTCCCTCGACCAGCAGTATGGCGGGCCCATTCGTGCCGTGCTCGACCTGTCGGCGCGGAGCGTGGCTTTGGGGATGGAGTCGGAAGTTGTTGGATTCGGCCCCGTCTCGATCCCCGACAACCCGTTTCCTTGTGAGCGCATCCATGGGCTTCCGGTTTCTTTTCCTCGCCCCTACAGATACTCGCGCGCATTTCCCCGGTGGTTGGAAGACAATCTCGGCCGGTTCGACGGTGTAATCCTGCACGGTATGTGGCTGTACCCTAACTGGGCCGCCGCCAGGGCCTGTAGAAGGACACGGGTTCCATATGTCTGCTTTCCGCACGGTATGCTGGAGCCGTGGGCGCTTTATGGTCAGGGGCCGGTGAAAGCAGTTAAGAAGACCTCCTACTGGCTACTGCGGGAGCGAGCGATTTTCCGCCATGCTTCGGCCATTTTTTTTACCACCGAGCGGGAACGAACCCTCGCTCAACAGACCTTTCACCTGCCAAGCACCAACTTCATCGTGGTTCCATATGGCGTAGACCGTGCGGGGGCCACGCCGGAGCGGCCGGAGCGGCCGGATCTCGGCATCCCGGCGAATCGTAAAATGGCCCTGTTCCTCGGGCGAGTCCACCCGAAGAAGAATGTCCACTTCCTCGTCGAAGCGTGGGCGAAGTCCGGCCTGGGTCCCGACTGGGAACTCGTTATCGCAGGTCCGGTGGAACCTGCATACCGCCAAAAATTGGCGCGGGTGATCAATCTTTACAACATCCAGGCGCAGGTACGTTTCGTGGGCGCCGTTTCGGGAAATGACAAGACTTACCTCCTGGGGCGCGCATCGTGGTTCTTGTTGCCATCGAAGCAGGAGAACTTCGGAATTTCGGTTCTGGAGGCGGTGAACGCAGGCTGTCCGGTCGCGATCTCCGATCAGGTCTATCTTTCCGACTATTTTCACGACCAGTCCGAGATCCTGCCCCTTCAGATCGAAGCATGGGTCGGCTTCCTGCGGGATCGCATGCCCGATGAGCACCATCGCCAAACCCTGGTACGGCTGGATCGCGAATTCCTAGTCCCAAAATTTTCCATAGGGGCCGTCACCCGGAACTGGGTGCGCACCATCACTAAAGCGTTTGCGGAGACCGGCTGATCTATGAAGGACGAGAAGTAGCGCCGGTAATGCCGGAATCGGGCTTGGTGGGGCAGGATGGTATCCCAATGCCACTTAGTTGTCCCACTACCGAGCATCAGCACAAATTGTGGGGCAGACCCCTGGTCTGCGGCCGACGCCCTCGCCGGCCTGCTGGCGTTTGTATGATGCTGATTTCGTAGCTCCGGCTGCGGGACGAGGGCGTCCCGCGCAGACCGGGGGTCTGCCCCACAACAAAACCAGGTGACATTGGGACGGTATCCGCGCGCCGGTTGGCGACCGGCGCTGGGCGGTTATTTGCAGACACCGGCAGGCGGGTTACCAACCCGCCGCAGATTGCCAAACCTGCCCCACCAGGCAGGCGCCTCTATAAGAGCCAATCATGATTCCAAGCAGCGAACTAATGAACGGACTCGAGAAGAACACAATTCACAGTCCTGAAGATTCGGGTAAGTACGGTTACATTGTGCTTTTCTGCGCCGCGGTCATGGTGTTTGCCGGAGTCGCATTCGTATTTGGCGTGCCTGGCGCCGATTTCAACGACCGGGACATATATAACGTGATCACCCGCCTCGCCAGAACCTTGACCTACACTTTGTCGAGGACTCCGGGCCAGCCGGTACTTGACTACTGCAATTTCGTATTCCGGAGCCTGGGAGGGAATTTTGCCCTCCAGGCCTGGTTTGTGTTGGTCTCCGCCGCGGGCGTTACCGCCTTGTATTACCTGGTCCGTGAGCTAGGGGGCAAGCATCCTCTGCTAGCCGTCCTCACGTTGGCGCTGAACCCGTTTTTCCTGACCCATGCCGGCGGAGTCGGGGACTTTGCGGTAAGCTCCTCTTTGCTAATCATATCGCTGCTCTTCGCCAGCCGGGGTAAGGCGGTGGCATCGGGAGCGACACTTGCCTTAGCTGCCGGCTGCCGCCTGGTGTTCTGTCTCTATGTAATTCCGGTTTCAGTTCTCCTGGTATTCACGATGAAGGCAAAGGGAGCGCCCTTTCGCCAGTGCCTCCGGGCTGGAGCCACTGCTGTTGGGGCCGCCGCTTTGTTGTCCGCGGTTGAGTATGGGCCGTCATTTTCCTTCTGGGGTTGGAATCTCTTGCATAATCTTCCTTTTCAAGGGATGAAATATCATACCAGCGTATTCCTTTTCAGGTTATTCATAGCTCTCGGTGTTCCCGTATTGTTGGTTGCCGGCGGTGTCGGCATATCGTTAATACGGCGGGCCCGGAAGGGTTATGTTCTGTGGACGAACCCGGTTGCCGTGGTGGTCGCGGTGCTCATTATTCTCTGCTGCATGGCCTATTTGTTCCGGGTGCCCACAAAGCCCGATCTCACCGTGCCAATACTAATTGGCATCATTCTAGCCGTTCAGTTCTGCGCCGGCCGCAGGTGGGCTGTGGCGCTTTTGATCGGATCGGTGCTGGCCGGTCTCGTGGTGTTTTCTCCCTACGATCGCCAGCGCGATCGATATGGGTGGCATTTCGAAGAAGGCTGGTATCGGCAAAACTACCAGGAGGCCTACCTGAATCGTTTTCATTTAGAAATCGTTCGATCGTTCCTGGCAACGCTGCCGCCAAAATCGCTTTTGATCGCGAGGCAACGCTGGACCATCGAACAATCGGAGCACGCGGATCTGGAGAACGTGCCCCGTCTTGCAGGCGTGGATTTAGGCCTGGCGTTCGCGTTTCGCGGATTGGGCGCGGATAGGGTCATCATAGATCCCGCGGACGGCAATCTTCGTGAACTGCTTCCGAAGGTTACCGCGGAGGCAGCTCCTGGCGACCGTATGACGGTTTTTTACGAAGGATCGTATCTAGGCGTGCTGCGGCGCTGGGACCACCTCGATCTTGCTCAATATGGCCGCCTCGCAACCTTGCGCTGATTGCCGCTGTGTAAGTCGATGCAGAATCTGATTCTTGGTCTGAATGCGTTTCACGGCGACGCTTCCGCGGCGGTGTTCCGCAATGGACAGTTAGCCGGCGCACTCGAAGAGGAGCGGCTGAACCGCGTCAAACACTGGGCGGGGCTGCCGGTTCTGTCTGCGCGGGCGTGCCTGGCGGGAATGCAACCCGATCACATTGCGATCTCACGGGACCCGCGGGCGCATCTATCCGATAAACTCTGGCGCGCCGCAGTGCGGCCTCATCGGTGGGCCAAATTGGCCTCTCGAGCTGCCAACAGCGTCCGCGTCGCCAAGGCCGGCGAAGCGCTGCGCTCGGCGGGAATCTGTCCCACGCTTCCCGGCAACTTCCATTTCGTGGAGCATCATCGCGCCCACCTGGCCAGCGCCTTCTTCGCCTCGCCCTTCGAAGAGGCCGCGGTCATCTCCATCGACGGCTTCGGCGACTTCAGCAGCGTCATGTGGGGCGTGGGGGAAGGGAACCACATCGAGGTCAAGGGCTCGGTTCTATTTCCCCATTCGCTCGGCATCTTTTACACGGCGTTTACCCAGTTCCTCGGTTTCCCCAAGTACGGCGACGAGTATAAGATGATGGGCCTCGCCGCCTATGGAGAGCCGCGGTTCGCGGACGGAGTGCGGCAGGTGGCGCGGACGGAGAAGGACCAGTGCCGGCTCAATCTCGACTACTTCACGCATCACAGCAAAGGCGTCGACATGACCTGGGACGGCGGCGAACCGGCGCTTGGGTCCATTTTTTCCGCCAAGATGGTCGAGCAATTCGGCGAGCCCCGCGCGCCGCGAGCGGAAATCCGGCAGCGCGATATGGACCTGGCCGCATCCGTGCAACTTGTGCTGGAGGAGAATTACTTCGCTCTTCTGAACTTCGTGCAAAAGCAGACGCGCGCTTCGCGGGTCTGCCTGGCCGGCGGTGTGGCGTTGAACTGCGTCGCCAACGGCATGATCTTCGACCGGACGGATTTTCAAGATGTGTATGTCCAGCCCGCGGCTCACGACGCCGGCACGTCCCTCGGCGCGGCGCTCTATGTGCAGCACCAGATCCTCGACCAGCCGCGCTCCTTCGTGATGCGGCATGTTTACCATGGCTCGGAATATGGCGACAGCACGATTCAGAAAGACCTGGACGCTTCCGGTGTGCGCTACCACACCCTGCCGGAAGCGGCCTTGCTCCAACGCACCGTCGACCAGATCGCCGGCGGCAAGATCGTGGGCTGGTTCCAGGGCCGCATGGAGTTTGGGCCGCGCGCGTTGGGGAATCGCAGCATCCTTGCCGACCCCCGCCGCGCCGACATGAAGGACATCCTCAATACCCGTATCAAGTATCGCGAGCATTTCCGTCCCTTCTGCCCGTCCATTCTGGCCGAATCAGCCGGAGAATACTTCGAAACCGACTACCCGTCGCCCTTCATGGTCATGGCCTGCAAGATCAAGCCCAAGATGCGCGATGTCATCCCCGCGGTCGTCCATAAAGATGGCACGGGGCGCCTGCAGACCGTGGAGAAGGATGTCAATCCGCTCTACTGGAAGCTGATCCGCGGATTTGCCGATGTCACCGGCGTCCCGGTGCTTCTGAATACTTCCTTCAATGAAAACGAACCGATAGTGAACACGCCCGCGCAGGCCATCGATTGCTTCCTGCGCACCAGGATGGATGCGCTTGCGATCGGGTCTTACTTCCTGTTGAAGGCGGAGAACACACACCTCAGCGAGAACCGTGCCGTATTCGCGGAAAGCGAAGCCTGACCGCCATGCGAATCCTCCTCCTCAACCAAACCTTCTACCCGGACGTCGCCTCTACCGCCCAACACGCGGCCGATCTGGCATCCGCCCTGGCCGCTGCCGGCCATGAGGTCACTGTCATTGCCTCCCGCCACGCCTATGATTCGCCTTCCCAACTCTTCGCTCGCTCCGAAACGTGGCGCGGCGTCCGCATCCTGCGCATCCGCTCTACCACTTTCGGCAAGTCCGCCCACTGGCGCCGGGCCCTGGATTTCGCGTCTTTCACCCTTGCCTCCGCCTTCCGCCTCGCCTTGCTGAGAAACTTCGACGTCGTGATCGCACTCACCAGCCCGCCCTTGATCTCCGCAGTGGCCGCCCTCTACGTGCGCACCAGGGGCGGCTCCCTGGTCTCGTGGATCATGGACCTCAACCCCGACGAAGCCATCGCCGCGGCAGCCCTGCGGGAAACCTCCCTCCTGGCGCGCGGCCTCTCCCGCCTCCTGAAATTCAGCCTCTCCGCTTCCGCGGCCATCGTCGTCCTGGACCGCTTCATGCGCGACCGCATCGTTGCCAAAGGCCTCCCGGACGCCCGAATCTTCATCCTGCCCCCCTGGTCGCATGATTCCGTCGTCAATTATGACCCCGGCGCGGGTGACCGCTTCCGCGCCGCACACGGCCTCAGCGGAAAGTTTGTGGTGATGTATTCCGGCAACCACAGCCCCTGCCACCCGCTCGACACCGTGCTCCACGCCGCGCGCGAAATGGCCGCCGGCCCGGACGTCGCCTTCCTATTCGTCGGTGGTGGCAGCGAGTTTCGCAAGGTCCGCGAGTTTGCCGCCGCCCATTCTTTGTCCAACGTACAGTGCCTGCCCTACCAGCCCCTGGAATCGCTCGCCGGCTCGCTCTCGGCCGCCGACCTGCACCTCGTCGTTATGGGCGATGCCTTCGTGGGCATCGTCCATCCCTGCAAGATCTACAACATTCTCGCGACCGGCTGTCCCTACCTCTATGTGGGCCCGTCACCCAGTCACGTGACGGAGGTTGCCAACGGCGCGCCGGCCGGCGAGGCCTGGCTGGCGCGCCATGGCGATGTGGAGGGCGTTGTCGCCTGCATCCGCCAGGCCGCGGCACTCGGCCAGCGCCGTTGCCTCGACAACTCAGGCTTGGCCCGGCAATTCTCCGCCGCTTCGCTCCTCTCTCGCATGATCGATGTCGTCGAATCTTGCTGCCCGCCCCACCCAGCGCCGGCCATCGGCCCCGACCACCTCCGTCCCGATGCGCCCGAGTCCTATGGTAGCGATCGCGCTAGCAGACTTCCGTCGCAATAGGATCCTTCGGAAAACTCCATGCTCTCCCTGGTAGTATTGGCGGTCTCGGCCCTGCTCTTCACGCTGGCTGTCACCCCGGTTTGTCGGGCCATCTGCCGGCGCCTCGGTTGGGTGGATAAGCCCGATCTCCGCAAGGTCCACCGCGGCCCCATCCCCCGGGCCGGCGGCATCGCTATCCTTTTCGGCTATGCAGCCGCACTAGCCCTGGTCCGCCTCTCGCCGCTCTGGGCTTCGTTCTCCGTCACCTGGGCGCCGCTCTCTGTCCGCGCCCTCCTGCCCGCTGTCTTCGTCGCCTTCGCCACCGGCCTCCTCGATGACATCTTCGGCCTCAAGCCCTGGATGAAGCTGCTCGGTCAAATCGTTGCCGCCGCCTTGGCCTGTAACGCTCACGTCCAGATCCACGGCATCGCCGGTTATTCCGCGGCGGGCACCTGGTGGCAGGTCCCCCTCACCATCCCTCTGGTTGGTGGGCTGCGCCAATGCCTTCAATCTTATCGATGGCCTCGATGGCCTCGCCACCGGCGTGGGCCTGTTTGCCACCGCTACCGCCTTCCTCAGCGCCCTGCTCAACGGCAACATCGCCCTGGCTTTCGTAACCGCTCCTCTTCTCGGCGCCCTCCTGGGGTTCTTTCCCTACAACTTCAGTCCAGCCTCTATCTTCATGGGCGATTGCGGCAGCCTGACCGTCGGCTTCCTCCTGGGATGCTTCGGGGTCATCTGGTCCCAGAAATCCGCCACTCTCCTGGGCATGACCGCGCCCCTCATCGCCATGGCCATCCCGCTTCTCGATACGGCCCTCGCCATCTCCCGGCGTTTTCTGCGCGGCCAGGCCATTTTCGCGGCTGACCGCGGCCATATCCACCATCGTCTGCTCGCCCGCGGCTTCACGCCCCGCCGCATCGTCTACCTCCTCTATGCCTCGGCTGGCGTTCTTGCCGGTCTGTCGCTGCTCCTAAGCAACGCCCAGTATGGCGGAGGCGTGGTTGTCGCCTTCTGTGCCATTATCTGGCTGGCCATCCGCTACCTGGGCTATGAGGAGTTCAATATCGCCCGCCGCATGATCTTCGGAGGATTCTTCCGCCGCATGCTCAACGCGAACCTCTCCGTCACCCAGTTCGAGCAGGCCATACAAGCGGCCCGCACGGTCGACGAGTGCTGGGGAGCTGTCCTCAATACCGGCCGCACCTTCGGATTGAGCGCTGCCACGCTCCGTCTTCACAACCGCGAGTTCACCGCCACCTTGGCCGAGACCGCCCCGGCCGAATGTTGGCGGCTCGGCATCCCCCTGGATGGAGCGGGCCATCTCGATCTGGCCGTACCTTTCCATGCCAGCCATCCCCCGCCCACCATCGGTCCGCTGGCCGCATCCCTGCGAACGGTCCTGGCTCCCAAACTCCTCCAACTCCAGTCCCAGCCTCCGTCAACAGATCCCGCCGTTGCCTTTTCGGATTAGCGGGCAATCGGCGAAGTCGGCAGCGTAGTCCACTCCTTCCCCTGCGCTTTACAACGGCCCGTCGCGGCGAAGCGAGTACAAGCGTCGCAACTGGCGCAGGGAATCCTTCAGGGCGGAGGTCCCCAGTCGCGGACTCGGGGCGCGGTAGTGGATCGGCACTTCCACGATGCGGAGATCGCGGCAGTGTACTTTGATCTCGGTCTGAAAAAAATGGGCACGCGAGTGGATTCCACGTTGCAGAACCATCTCCAGAAGCCGGCCAGCATTTCTCGCCCGGCCGCTCCGTGGAACTCCGAGATGCCCTCGCCAACGGCGCTGGTGTCAGTTGCGGCGCCAACGCTGGGCATTCCGTTCCGCACCCTGATCGCCATTCTCTGAGCCGCGTGTAATTCCCTCCTGCGCGGCCTCGCCTCATCAACAATCTGAAGCTCCGGTTGTGACCCGCGGCCGGAGGTGTCTCCGCTCACTTCAGCTTGACCGCCGTTTTCGGCGCCGCGCCTGATTCCCTCCTGCGCGGCGCGACCCCGCCAATTTGATTTTCCTTCCGTTGTGACCCTCCGTGCCGGAGGTGTGTTCTTACCCGACCTTTCCCACGCCCACCGGAATGAACACCGTCGGATTCTTTTTGGCCATGTCCACCACGTGTGCATCCTTGCCGTCATGCGTGGGTCGGCGTGGCCTAGAAAGTCCTGCACGGCCCGCAGATCGTCAGTGTGCAGGTACCGGATGCCGGCGAGTTGGGCTTGCGTCTCCTCGTTCGTCAAACCGGCGAGCCTGCGACGTTCCAGCCACTCCCGAAGTGACCAGTACGCCTCGGCCTTGGCGTTCACGAAGTGCTCAGCATTCTGCCGGGCGCTTGCGGTTCTCTGGCAAACAGCTCCCGCCGCATCTCCCGGCGCAACGGCGTCAATCGCTGGTTCTTCGCCATTGTCGATTCTCTGCAAGATTGCCTTGCTTTTTAAGCAGATCGGAGTGATCGATGTGGTGACCGCGCAGAGCGTGGCAACAAGGAGAACGAGTATGACGACGTTTACGATTGACAATGACAACAACATCACGGCGTTTGGCTCCGCAGAAGAAGCTGCCGCCGCAACCACCACTCCCTTCGATTCTTTCGCCAGCCAGAAGGAACTGGCGAAACTGAACCACTAGCCACTGGGGGTAAGCGTGGATGGAGTTTGATGCCCCTGGCCGTCCCTTGAAGGTGATAATCTTCACCCATGGCCAAAAAACAAAAGCGCGTCGTGCCCAAGACTCAAACCAGGGAGAAGAGGACCGCGCCCGCGAAAGCTAGGGACGCAAGAAAGCCTCCCGAGAATCGTGTGGCGCCGCGGAAAGCCGTCCCCCGTTTCGTGCCTGTTGTTTTTACGGACGTCCAGATCATTGCAGCCTCTCGACTCAAGAACCCTATCGGCTTTCCTGACGAGCAGGGCAAGTACGAGAACCCCGATGTGGTGATCTCGGGAGGAACGCCAACCGCGCCGTTGCCGCCGAACGTTTCCTGCGTGGGAACGCTGGTCATCTATTCTTCTTGGGCGGCTGCGGTTGCGAACTGTGCCGGATTCGCGGGACCGGGAGCGGGAAACAACGCGGTCGTGGCCACCGCGCTGCAAAACGCCAACGCGGCCGCGGCGCAGATTCCGTGTACGGGTGAGTGCAAGAAAACCGTCACCGAGATCTGGCGCGGCTGGAGTTGCGGCAACAATCCTGTCACCGCCACCGGCGCCGTTGAACTGAAAATCAGTTGCGATCTGGCATCCCCCAATTAAGGTCGGTGCGATTGTGGCAACTGGCGGGCTTCCGGTGACACTGGGCTCCTGGAAAAGGTCCGTCCAGTAACGACAGCAACGTGAGCGCGGGCGGCTGCGACAATCACGAGTAGTGTGGCTCGGGCGTACGTCGCATGCACACGGGAGCTCGGCGGACGCGCTGTGACCGCGCGGCCCCGAGTGCGCATTCGGCTAGTTACCAGATCGCAGCCACGGCAAGCATGTTTGCGAAGGCGTGGAAAGCAATTCGTTCTGCCCGGCGTTGACAGTGATCGGCGGCAGCGGCGCGGGCTGCAAGGGCGAACGTTCTACCGATTGCCCGATTTCGGGGCATTTCGTCTGGGATTGTCCATCTAAAGGACGAGGACGGGCTTCGGGCGCGATAAATTCACAGCTTTGTCACACTATTGTGGAAAACAGTACGGCCAGCGGAGTCTGGAGCATACCACGGTCGTCGGTGC
>Ga0209039_10001104_pt1 | contig 25957 bp, 39 predicted proteins | sample BogFormECP12_OM1_FD_188238 | JGI IMG/M metagenome (GOLD analysis project Ga0209039, IMG submission 188238) | Bog forest soil microbial communities from Calvert Island, British Columbia, Canada - ECP12_OM1 (SPAdes) (version 2) | ecosystem: Environmental > Aquatic > Freshwater > Wetlands > Bog ... | reverse complement strand
AACGACTGGCCAGAAGGTGTCGCTCTCCTCAATCAGGTAGAGGATTTCCGGGAAGAAGAGAGCCGGAAACACAATTACGCGGTACTCAAGAATCGCCTGTCTTCCCATGACCTCCTGCGCCCGAAGCGAATCCTGCCCCTCTGATTTTTCCTTCCAAATCTCATCCTCCCGATGTATACTCAAGGGGAGGAGAATCGTTTATGAGAATCTATGTTCCCTATGTGCTTGCGGAATGCAATCGCTGCAAGCGGGATGTCATCGGGCAGCTTCTACACGGTCGTTTGCCAATCGGCTATTCCTTTTCCGAACGGACCATTACCGTGGTAGGTGCCAAGGGCGCACGACACAGTTGCCGCTCCGCCGCCGTCATCGACGCACAGGCGCGGGGAATTCGCGTGGAGGCGAAAAACGAATGTCAGAGATAACCCCCCGTATCACTCTTGAGCATCTGGAACTTCCTCCAGCGAACGCACCGTTGACAACGACGTACAGCACCAACGACCCCCTGGAGATCGTCCAATGGGACGATTCCATCCTGTCCGCCGCCTGCGAGCCGGTGGCCGTGGAAGAGTTCGGTTACGGGCTGTGGACGCTCGGCAAGCGGATGCTCAAGACCATCGGCGACAACGGTATCGGGCTCGCCGGTCCCCAGGCGGGCATCGCCAAGCGCATTTTCGTTATGAAGTGCAAGGACGGCACCGAAATCATCGCCGCCAACCCCAAGGTGTTGCCCTACGGCAGCAACGATGTGCATCCCGAGGGCTGCCTGTCGTTCCGGGGCCAAGGCGGCAAGTCGATCTACGGCGATGTCACCCGGAAGACCAACGTCACCTTTCTCTATTACGAACCGCTGGAGGGCAAGGAAGTCCAGGTAGAACTTGAAGGGGTGGATGCCTTCTGTGCGCAGCACGAAGCGGATCACCTCGACGGAATTATGTTTTTCAGCCCTCTGCGGATGAAAAACCATTACCGGAAGAAGGTACTTAAGGAATGGGAGAAAGGAAAGCGATGATTTTACCCAAGAACGACAGCATGTATTCGGTGACGTTGCGGGACGGCAGACAGGTTGATGGTTGGTTCATAAGCCGAAAAGAGATGTTTGTGACCCCTGATGGGCGAGAAGCGCTGGATGTCGTTTCGTGGAAAAACATCGACCTGGGACCCCTGCCCGAGGTGCATGAAAGACTCAGAATCGTCCAGCGTGCTCAAACAGAACTCGGCGGACTGATTATGGAGTGGGCGAAGAAACACGACCTGACGTTGGTCGAACAAGCGCTGATCCTCTCCCGACAAGTTCCCGATGTGCTGCGGTACGTCCTCAGGGAAGAGCGTCACGGTACCACGGAAAAGAAAGCGGATGAAAAGGGGTAACTCCCCGTGTATACTGAGACCTGAAGGAGACTATGCAGAAGCCCGACAAGGCGTCGTTCACGTGTCAATACTTCGACTACTCCGAAGGGCGGTCCAATCCGCCTCTTCTCACCGTGATGGTGGGGGCGGCAGGGTCGGGCAAGTCCACGGCGGCGAAATACATGGTGAGCTACGACCGCAGCGGCAAGACCGTCCGGTTCAACCGGGACGATCTCCGTGCCATGCTGTTCGTGGACTCCCAATACAATCACAAGAACGAGGACCTCGTCCGCAAATACGAGGAAGAGGGAGTCAGGGTCGCCCTGGGCATGGGACGCGATGTGGTGGTGGACGATACCAACTGTGTCGCCCGCACCCGGAACGTGTTCGAGAAGATCGCCATGGGGACCCGCTCCAAGTTTTGCCTCTGCGTGATGAACACTTCGAAGGAAGAGTGCCTCTTGCGGAACGCCCAAAGGACCGGCAAGGAGCGTGTGCCTGACGACGCCATCATCAAGCAATTCAAGAGTTTGTGCGCCGAAACGGTACAGCCCCAGGGATACGAAGTAGGACCGGAAAACCGTGCGGTGTCCGATCTTCAGGCTCTTCAAGCCGGGGAACTCCGACTGCGGTTGCCCGACGCCGACGTGGTCATCTTCGACGTGGACGGTACCCTTGCAGATTGCACCGGGGTGAGAGACCCGCACGACGAGAGCCGGGTGATACTCGACAGGGTCCGAGGTCCCGTGGCGTCGTGGGCACGAGCGCTCTACCCGACCAAGAACGTCATCATTATGAGTGGAAGACATTCGGGGTGCTGTTCCGATACTTGTGATTGGCTAGAATCTATGGCACGAGTCCCATTTGATTTCATTTTCATGCGCCCAGACGGGTCCAACGTTTCTGATGTCATTGTCAAACAAAATATCCTGGACACCATTCTGACTCGCATCCCTAAAACCCAAATTGCTTTTGCCGTCGATGACAGACTACGAGTAGTCAACCAAGTCTGGAGGGCAAATGGGATCAAGGTTTATCCAGTTGGAGGAACTGGCGATCATTCGGTGACGTGTCAGTTTAAGCCTGAAAAGAAAGGTTGGCGGCACTGCCCAGAGTGTGGGATCGGGAAGGGCTCCCGTAGGCCCGGGAACGGTCTATTCGTACATCAAATGCCCCAAATGCGGCGGCACCAGAAGCCTGAAGAGAAAGAAGAAATGACCACCAAGCCCACCAAGCTGTTCTGCGATTCCCGTCCGGCGTATCTCTGCGGCAATCCGATATACCGGGACGGGAACTTGATCTATTTCGAGCACTTCTTCTCCAACCGCAGGGGAGTCCAGGCATGCCGTGACTACGCCCGGCAAAACGACCCGATGTGGGAGGTGGAGGTATCCGAAGGGTTGGACACTCCCGACAGTTATTGGGGCTGGTGGGACGCCAAGGACGAGGCTTTCATGTACATCTTCCACAGCCGGTTGCAAGTGGACATGTGCTTCCCCTACGGGGCGAAAGCGGAGGAAGATCGATTGCGGGGGAAGTTGCTCCCCGTCAGTATCAAGCTACTTAGGAAGGTGGAGGCAAGCTAATGGCATGCACCACTAGCCACACGGCATACCAGCCGACCGAAGCTCAATGGAAGTGTCCCCACTGCGGTGCTGGGTCCGAGGCGTTTTGGGTGGAAGAAAACGCCGGGGTAGACTTCGATTGCCCCCTGCTCCATAAGGACGACGAGGTGGTCTGCCGCAACTGCGACAAGTTCTGGACAGGCACGAAAATAGCTTCTATCCTCAAGAAAAGCCTGACCGAGAAGCCTTGCCCCCACTGCAAGGGAACCGGAAAGGTCTTCATCGAGCCGACGATTCCTTCCGCCGAGGAGGCGGTACAACGCTGGCAGACGGTTGCCCCTGCCGAACTCAGGTTCGAGGAACAAATGAATTGGGGCATCATCGAGGGCATTTACTCCAAAGAGATTGCCCGCATCGCCATGAAGCTGCGCCAGGGCAAGATTTTGGCGGCATACTCCGACATCTGGACCTCCGTCCGTCCGCAAGGGCGAGCGGAAGTGTTCTATGAAGAAGGACGTGGAGAATGAAGAGCAGATTCTACTTCCATTGTATCTTCAGGGACCTGCGGGACACCTCAGGGAAGTTCGCCGCCAAACTGACCAAGACCTTGGCCGCCCGGTTCCCAGACGCCAACCTCTTGGAAGCCAAGATAGACTACCCTACCTACCGTTGCCTCTCCGATGGGCTCGGGGAACCGCTCAAAGATGCCAACATAGGGCTTCCCTTTGAGGTATCCCGCTTCTCCCTGTTCATCGGCATCGGGTCCGGGGCGCTCTTGGCGTACAAGCTTCAAAACGCCGGGTACCGAGGGGTTTCCCTGATCGCCGCTTGCCCTCCGCCCGGCATCACGCACGAACCCGAAGGCGGACCCAAGGTGATCCTCTACGGAACAAAGGACGGAGTATACAAGTCCAGGAAGGTGTTCGATCCTCGCCATGAACCCCAAGACCTTCCGGGTGTCGATTCCCAAATGTACGGGCTGCCCTCGCTGATCCACGGACCCGAACTGGCTTTCTACGCCATCTCCCATCTGGTCGGCAAGTATATGGAAAACAGTGATTTGTCCGAGACGATAAAAGGGTTGACCTTGTGATAAAAGCCGAGTGCATGTGGTGCGGTAACCGAGGCGACCCGACCGATCTGTTGGAGACCGACGATCCTCGGGTTTTAGAGGGGTGGCTAAAGAGTCACTCTTTGCAGATTGAGTTGACAATCAACGGTGAAACCCGTACTTTCTCGGAGCACAGCAATCCCCCGGCACATCGTAGAAAGGCGATCCTGAAATTGTGCTTTCCGAAGAAATCTTGAGGTATACTGAAGACATGGGAACACTCGAAGAAAGAGCCGCCCTTCTGACATCCTTTACCTACCGGCGTCAATATTACGACGCAGGTCGGGCGGGTACCACGTGCCAGCTTTGCTTCCGCAGCACTGACTACGTCTTTCTGCTGAAGGATACCAGCGGTGCCACCATCCCCATAGGGGATTGTTGCATTCCCTCTCTCAAGGAACCCAACCCCGATGTTTACACCGCTTTGGTGGCCAGCCTCGTGCTTCTGCGGGGGCAAGTCCGGGACGCCAAACATGATGCCAAAAAACAGACGAACTACGGGCTAGCCATACTAAGAGGGGAAGAATGGCGGACGGCCCGCCGCGAGGCGAAGCTCCGCATCGTCGGATTCAGGCATCTGACGGGCGAAAAGAAGTGGCTTCCCAAGCCGCTTTTCGAACTCCAGGAAGAACTTAAGGCAAGTCCGTTCAAACACGTCGAGCGGTACAAGCACCCCCGGTTGCTCGCCCGCTGGTACGAGAAGCACGCCGCCCGGCTGCGCACGTTGATGAATTCCGGCGAAGGGCTCCAGCGATAAAGCCTGCTTTACGCAAATCTTCGATACAAATCCCTTAAGATAGAGTATAGAGAAGCTTATGGCTCCCAAGGTGTTTCTAAGGGTCAACGGGATCGATATACCCAAGGCGTGGGTTCGCAGCAGCCTGGAGAGGGGCGCTCCCTGTGGCCGCCCGGAGGTGGTTATCGAGGTTCCATCCTCGCAATACCTGCCCTCCCTGGGCGAGATCACCCTCGACCCCGAGTTCAACATCGAGGTGATGACCTGCGACAAGGACTGGAGCACCGTAAGCGTCATGGAACTCGTAAATCTACTGTCTGGGAAAGCCGATGGGTAGAAGAAAACAGAATCACGAAGACGAGCCCGTATTTGACCCCATTTTCTTCGAAGACGAGGTCGAACCCGAGGAAGAGGACCGCCCCCATACCGATGAGGACGAAGAGGAGGACGACGGACTCCTTGACGAACTCGAAATCGGGACGGATGGGCACATTTCTACCCGGAGACGCCGCCGTCGCAGGGATGAAGACGAGGATTGCGAGCCGGACATAGTATTAGGATTCGATGACGTTGAATGACGAAATCGTTTGCCCCCTGGTCACATCCTACACGTCCGAACTCGGCTTGGACCCCAAGCTCCTGGAAAAGCTGTATTTGCTCCGCAAGTGGGACATCAAGGACGACAATCCGATCCCCTTTATCTGGCCTTCTCTCCTTCGCACCCATATCTTCAATCTCAACACCGAGCAGGAAGAGCAGGACAAGCCGTTCGAACTCCGCCAGTATCAGCTTCAGATCATCCATCATTTGGTCAGGATGCCCAAATTCCTGGTCGGCGACAGCGTGGGTCTGCGCAAGGCCCAACCTTTAGATGCCAAAATCCTAACCCCAACCGGCTGGATGCACATGGGGGATGTTCAACCGGGTCAAAGGATAATTGATCCAGATACGGGCTCAGAATCAATAGTGGAGGGAGTATACCCGCAAGGGGTGAAACCCATTTTCAAGGTGGAGACTGGGGACGGGGCATCCACAGAATGCTGTGGAGACCATCTTTGGACGGTTCAAACTCCTTATGATCGTGGGGGGGGAAAATTTCGTACTCTCAGCACCCAGCAGCTAATGGATAAGGGGTTGCACCGATTTCCGTACAAAAACAAGGATTGGAAAGTGAGCAATTTCATGCTTCCCCTCACTCGTCCCGTCCAGTACCCTAAGGCTAAACAGCCCATCCCCCCTTATGTATTGGGTGCTTTGTTAGGCGATGGGGGGCTTACATGTAGTGTGAAATTTTCAAACATAGACCATGAAATCGTTGAACGTGTTCGCGGTCTACTCCCACCTTCTCTAGAACTCAAAAAGGTCAAAGGTGCTGACTGGATAATCAAGTGTGAATCCGGGGGGAAGAGCATCTCGGCGCTTGCAGCCAGTAAGGGGGCGCATACCCGATTCCACACCCTACGAGGAGTGGTCAACCCCAATTGTAGGTTTTGTTCTGATCCTAACACGGACACTTTTCAGAACGAGTTTATAAGGAACCTCACCAAATTGGGTTTGTTTGGGAAAGGTTCCCCGCATAAGTTCATCCCTGATTGTTACCTTCATTCTACCGTGGAAGATAGGAAAGAACTTTTGCGAGGACTGACAGATACAGATGGAACCTGTTCGGAAGAAGGTACTTGTCTATTTAGTACAAGTTCACTTAGATTACGTGAAGATATGATTGAACTGGTCAGGTCTCTTGGGGGGATAGTCTCTGTTAGCCAAAGGGTGCCCACCTATCGGTACAAAAGGAGGTTGTTGAAGGGTCGAATATCCTATACTCTAAACATTAGACTGGGGTTTAACCCGTTTCATTTGAGTAGAAAATCCTCAAGGTGGTATATTCCCAATCTGTCTCGTTCCATCAGGTCCATAACTCCTGTGGGGGAAAAACCCACTCAATGCATCAAAACATCGTCCAAGAGAGAGTTATACATAACAGACGGGCACATAGTCACCCATAACACTACGGATGCCATTGCGGCGATTTGCTGGCTCAAGGACAGGGTCCCGGACCTGAAGGCCCTGGTAGTGACCACCCGCAGCACCGCCCAACCGCTTGATGCGAAAATTCTCACCCCTCAAGGATGGATGAAAATGGGGGATTCCCGAGTAGGGGACACCCTAATTGACCCAGATGGTGGTTGGTCGTCTGTTCTTGGGGTTTATCCCCAAGGTGAAAAAGAGGTATTTCGCGTTACCACCACGGACGGAGAGATCGCTGAATGCTGTGGGGATCATCTATGGGAAGTCCAGACGCCTCATCTACGCCGTACAGGAAGGTTTAAGGTCCTCAGCACCAATGACATGCTGCGGCATGGTCTTCGTGCATACAAAGGTTCCGACCATTACGCCTACCACCTTCCAATAACCGTTCCCATTGAATTTGAATCTGTTGGAGAACGGAAGGTCCCGCCTTATGTTTTGGGGGCTCTACTGGGAGATGGGTCATTGCGTCATGGTGCCATTTTCTACAGCGAAGACAAAGAAATACCTAACAGGGTGTCTTCAGCCTTGCCTCCCCATTTTAAATGGTCAGAAGGACAGTATGCCATAATCCAACCAAATCGAGGAAACGGGGAGAATGAGTTAATATCCTTTTTGCGTTCGTTGGGTTTGTTTGGTGAGAAATCCCCTGATAAGTTTATCCCCGAATCCTACTTGCGAGCACCGGCCAAAGAGAGGATTGAACTGCTTAGGGGATTGATGGATACAGACGGCTCTCCTAGTATGGAGGGGCAATGTGTGTTCATCACAAGCTCCATTAAGCTCAGGGATGATATGATATCCCTGGTCAGGTCTTTGGGGGGGATTTCATCAGCGCAGTTTCCGATACCCCCTAGAACTGTCCTGAAAGAGGGAAAGGTCTTTATAAAAGCAAATTACGAAAAGTATGTAGTCTCAGTTAGGACTCCGTTCAATCCTTTTCATCTTAGCCGCAAAGCCAACCGCTGGCATCCCCCCAACATGTTCAGAGCCATCAAAAACATAGAGCCAGTGGGGATGAAGCTTGTCCAATGTATCAGCACGTCCGCCAAACGCAGCCTATACGTGACAGATGGGCACATCGTTACACACAACACTTGGCAGTGGCACGACGAAATCAGGCGGTTCAGCCGCCTCCGCCCGTTTGTCATGAAGGACAAGTATCGAGGAGAGAAGTCATCCGAAGCTCGATACCAGCAACTCCGGGATTTCCTGACGGGGAAGAAGAAAGACATCCTAATCGGCAAGTACTCCTCCATGGTCGGGACCAGGAAGAAGATAGAGGGCAAGTTTGACGAAGACGGGAATCCGGTCAAGAACGCCAAAGAGGCGACTTCCAGAGAGATATTGACTTTCGCCAAAATTCTCAAGGAGCACGGGCAAAGAGTGGTCCTGGTCTTTGACGAAGCCCACCGGTTCAAGACCCCAGGCAGCCAGACCCGTGCTCTCGTCATGTACCTCGCACGCCAATGCCGTTGGGCATGGGGACTCACTGGCACCGCGATGAAGAACTCCCTGGTCGAGTTCTACGCCGGTATCAGCGCCCTGGGGATTCGCCCTTTCGGGACTATGTGGGATTTCGGCGAGCAGTTCTGCATCTACCACAAGCAGTATGTCGGCGGGGGCATCAACAAGCGGGTCCTGGACGGCTACCAGAACGTGGCCGAGTTCAAGCGGGGCATACGGCCTTTCTACCTCGGGCGCTCGCAGGCGCAGGTCAAGGAGCCGCTTCCCAAGCTTCAGACCACCTACCACCCCGTCGATCTGGACGACAAGCAGAGCAAGCTGCTTCTGGACGAGATTCCCAACGGAACCTTCGTCCTTCCGCCGTCCCTGATCAAGGTCCGGGGCGAGATAATGGAAGTAGAGCGGGACCCGAACAACACCATGACGATGCTGTCGGTACAGCAGCTTGTGGCCAACCATTGGGGTCTGTTGGACAGGGAGAATGAGAAGGATTTCTACTCTCCCACGCTGTCGCCGAAGGAAGAGGCCTTCCTGGACCTTCTGGACGGCGATTTGAAGGGGGAGAAAGTCATAGTTTTCTCCAAGTTTCTCAGGCACATCGACCGGCTGGATCGCCTGACCAAGGAAAAGAAGTTCACCGACCGCCAGTTTCTCCGCATCACCGGCAACGAGGACGAGAAGCAGAGGAATGTCGCCAAGAGACTGTTCCAGGAGTCCCCGGAGCACGACCTTATCGTCATCAATGCGGCCGGGATCGAGGGTCTGAACCTCCAGCAGGCGGCCCATATGGTCTGCCTCGACCTGCCGTGGTCCTGGGGCGACTTGATCCAGCTTGTCGGCAGAATGGTCCGTTCCGCCTCCCCGCACACTTCCTGCACCCTTCACATCTTGGTGGCCAAGGGAACGATTGACGAGTACACCATCGATGTCCTGATCGGGAAGAAGGGCATCTTCGAAGCCATCCTGGGCGAGAGTTCGAGCGGCGGGCTCCTTGGCAGCAGCGAGAACATAGACCTCGATGGCGGCATGGAATACGAGTCGGACGAGGAATTCAGGCTCGCGTTGCTCCGCAAAGCGCACAAGCGCACGGCTTCGATGAAGAAGTTTCTCGAAGGGGAGAACATCATGCGGGCGGACCGCGAAGGGGACGATTATCGCATGGTCTTCGAGAAAAAGGGCGAGAAAGCCGGTAATACCAGAGCAGGGGAAGAGGAATTGGAATGAGCGAACTATCCATACAGTCGGTAACGATCAGCGTGGAACTGGCCGACAAGGAATACGGGAACGGCACCGGCAGGTTCGTTTCTCTCCGGGGCGGCTACAACGAAGGCGGTGTGCCTCTCAAGGACATTTCATCCGTCATTGACGACTCGCTTGTCATGTTCCTCGCCTCGTGGAAGACCCTTCTTTCCAGCAGTTATGCTCAAGGAGCCATGAAGGGCGAGGATTTCAAAACTCATTTCGACAATGCCATCCAACGGACGGAATCCACCCGCAAGTTCCTGAAAAGGAAAGAAGAACAATCCACGGAGACAAAATGATTCCATCCATCTACGCAGCCAAAGACTTGGCCACTTGGTCGGTAAGTTCTTGCCGTCCGGGCGGTAGCTACCTGCCCGCCAGACCCCTGGGTTTCGACGGGGCCTTCTGGTACAACTTCTACCACCGTATCAAAGTGGCATGGAAGGTCTTCACCGGTCGATACGACGCCCTGGACTGGGAAGATGAATGGGAAGAGAGTTACCCTCCAATCCCTAAGCCTCTGCCACGGACACCCCGACCGCCTGGACCACGACTATGAACATCCTCAAGCCATGGGCCGAATACCTTCCGTTCCGCTATCAAGGGACCCTCATGACCGCCGCCCGTGGCTGCGATTCCTCGCCCAAGACCTGGACTGACTCGGGAGAGGTGGCCTACAGCCCGGCCAGGAGGATCACCGCCTACATCCGGTGGTGCTTCATGAATCCTGCCGATTCAAGGGAGGTAGATTCGCAGGAGGGGGCGTTTATGATGAGTTGCCCGCCTTCGCCCTTCAAACCCTCGGCGTTCGACCATCTACCCCACCACTGGTACGGTCATGTGATGCACGCTCTGGAAATCATCGGTTATCATCATGATGATCCAGGGGTTAGGGCTTGCACCTTGAACATGTACTTGAAGATGGTCAAGGCTCTCCATCTAAATTCGGAAACCAAAGATCAGCTATACACCCGGATGACCGAGGATCGAATCAAGAAGGGGGTAATCGTATCATGAAACAGGATGAATCGTCTCAGGTGATCTCCGACAAAGAACTGGAGCTTGTCAAGCTCTACCGTACATTGGGTGCCGACGCAAGGCAGTATTTGATGAGTCACGCCCGCTGGCTACAAGTCCCATGGGACTCCAAACCAGGGAAAGCTACCGGTGTAGGGTCGCCAGTGAACGTGAAGAGCTACGAAATGGAAAAACAATGATCCCTCTCCTGGAAGAACTCAATGCGGAAAAGCTCCTGATGGGCTCCCATGTCATGGGGAACGTCGAGAAGATCACCCGAGACCTCACCTATACCAGCGCCGGTACGGCGATTTCCTATGATGACTTCTACTCCCAACTGGCAGGACAGGTCGATAACCTGCCCCGCATCACTCTGGACATGGACGTAGCGCCCGGCACGGAGTCGCAGTACACCGTCCAGTTGCGTCACGCCATGGAGCGGGTGTGCGACGAGTGCGACCGCGTGTCCCGCCTTGTGGGCAAGTTCGAATCCAAGGTCCGAGAAGCCATCGGCGGACTGAAGCGCGTGCATGACGAGTTCTGCGCTTGGTACGCCCTGGCCGCCGCCCAACAGCTTTCCGGCTCGGACATAAAGCTGCCCTCCGCCCAGGCGAAGCAGCTTTCCGACTCGGAATTCTCACGACTCACGGCGGACCTGGCCGTTACCATGGACAGCATGTTGAACGTGGTCAAGCTTCTCAAGGAAGAGATCAAGGAGCACAAGAAGACCCAGGCGGACAAGTACGCCATGGGCAAAGACCAGATCAATGCTTCGTGGACCTCCCACATGCCGATATTCAACGGCGACGGGGATATCAGCAAAGAGAACCCCGGCAGACTGTTGGAGCCCCGAGTCGATGAAGAGGAAGTCGAAGACGAGGCAGTACCGGATTTCGTGTCGCATTCGGAGCCAGCCTCCGAAATCGTGGGAACGTTCAAGAAGACCCTCGACCTCCGCCCTCTCAGGGTGAACGACGAAGGATGGGATCAATGATAAAGGTCGAATTCGATCCCAAGTTCCACGGTCCTTCAGCGGCGGAATTAGAACCGATCCTGGGGGACATCGCCGATAACCCTGTCAAGGTGCGATGGCTCGGGACAAAGGAAGAAGTCAGGGTCATGGGGAGCTACCCCCGAGATTTCGTCGTATGCGTCAATGACGCTAACGAATTGGTCTCGGTTTCATGCACGCTGGGTGCGCCCCTCACGATAGACAACAAGGAAATGGCCCAAGCCAAGGACGCCCTGGCGAACAAGAAAGCGTATAACTGGAGAAAGCTGGCGGGGGAGCTAGGACCGGCCAAAACCCGAGCCGTGGTGGTCAAGCTGGCCGCCAATGCGATAAGGCAAGGGCTCAAACCCCGACTGGCTGACGTGGCGGCGGATATCCTGTTGGGAAAGGCCAACCCTACCGATGCCGATGTCTTGATGCGTTTGAGGAACATCAGATGAAGAAGTCCGGCAAACCCAACGTCCGGTGGTCGGAACAGGATATGGTCTCCGCCCTGGCAAAACGCTACCCCTCGCCCGAGTGGGCATTCTTCGCCCAGGTGAGGAACGGGACCGGACTGCAAGGAACTCATCGAACTGCCGACACCCTGGGCTGCGACCAAGAAGTATGGGTCAAGGACCGAATCTTGACCGCCATCTCCGCCGCCATTCTCGTGGGAAGGGCAATGCGGGTGCGTTCGGACGAGGACATCGTGGACGGTGCTATGGAAGGCATTGCGAACGGCGCTGCCGTCGAGATCATCCGCACCCTCGATATGGAACCGGGGTTCGTAAACCTCCGCCGTGTGCCATCCGGGGCATTTCGCGGAAACAACAGCCGCCATCCTTTCGACTTGATCTAAATGACATCGGAGCCGAACAATGAGAATTTTGCGCTGGCACGTGGCGATGACGGGCGGTCTCCCCGACGCGAAAGCCATCATCACCTGCACCGACGAGGACATGTTTTGGGCGTTCTTGAATTGGCTGTGGGATTGGCAGAGTTGGGTTTGCCACGTCTTTCGTTTCATTCCGCTTCCCAAGTTCTTTGTCGATTGGGAAAGAGAATGGGACAAAGAGGCGCCGGGCGCACCTCTGCCGTTCGGGAGCTACTACGGGGACGATCTCGGCGACCTCTGGCACCTTTTCGTGTGCGATCCCGTATCGCAATTCATCTGGCCCCGACTGAAAAGCCAGGGCGTCCTCAGCTTCGAGATGACCATGGACGAGGCCCGAGAAAGGTTCTCCTACGACCCGAGCAGGATTCAATGGATCGAAGACGAGATCAAGAAGTCTGCCGATAGCGCGGTAGCGGAGATTACGGAGGAATTACAATGACCGTAAAAGAATTGGAAACACTGGCGTCGGGACTCTTCGAGGAAGAAATAAAGATTCTTACGCAGAAGGGCAAAGACTATTCCGGGGAGAACGACACCCTATTTCACCTTAAACAAGATGCGGAGCAGATCGGGGTCACGAAGTATCAAGTATGGGCAGTGCTGGCCGCAAAGGGGTTCAACTCGATATTCAACAGCATCAAAAGCAGCCCGGAACATCCCCAGGTCGAGTCCGAGCCCCTTAAGGAACGCATCAAGGATGCCAGGAACTACCTTGCCCTGCTGTGGGCTCTTCTTTCGGAGGATAAGGATACGACTTGGCCGTAAAGGAAGTTGATGTATACTGAGAAGGTAGGATACTAACCGAGGAGAGTGAAATGGAAATCAGCAGCCATACCGGCCCCAACGGTCCGCAGGAAGAAAAGTTCGAAACTACCCTCTCAGATTTGGCTTCGATCTTGATACGAGAAGGGCACAAGCAAAAAGTAGTCGTCTTCGGCGTGATGCTGGATGTCAACAGCAAGACCGAGCCCGTAAGGGTGTTCACCAACACCAAAGATAAGGGATCGGACCTCGCCCAGCTTTTCCGGGAGGTAGCGGACCTCTACGAGAAGAAGGCGCTGGCCGGCGGCATCGTCACGAAGAATCCCCACATGTGCTGACAGACGACAACCTTTAAGAAATCGCTCGCAAGATCAGCGGGGTGGAATGACGAATGAAAATCAGTGGAATTTACCGAATCACCAACTCGGTAACTGGAGTTTCCTACATTGGGAGTTCTGTTGACATTCATCGAAGATGGTCAAAACACCGTCAATACCTAAGACAAGGGAATCACGATAACCTGTATTTTCAACGAGCATGGGATAAGTATGGGGAAAAGATATTTGAGTTTGCAATCATTGAGTTTTGTCCCAGAGAAGGTCTACTTGATTTAGAAAGGTCCTGGTTACTTAGGGTTAGTTCCGTCTATAATCTTGATATGTCTCCCACTCGACCGGAATGCGGTAGGAAACGCCCTGAATTCACCATAGAACATCGGAGAAAACTGTCAGAGTCAAACCTGGGCAAACCAAAACCAAAACCCGAGGGGTTTTCCCAAACGGTAGCGGAGAGTTGGAAAAAACGATCAAGAACAGCCTCGGAGAACACCAAAAAGAAAATGTCAATCGCCCACTTAGGGAAGCCGAGACCCGTCAGTTATATCGAAAAAATGACTGGAAGGAGATGGGTTTTCAATCCAATCACAAAGGAACATCGCAGAGTCATTCCCTGTAATATCCCCGAAGGCTGGAGGTTTGGTATATGCAAACAGTAACCTTGGACCATGATAAAGTAAATTTTACATACTCGACAGATTGGCACCTTTCAGCCATTGCTCCAGGAAGACGGGCAGATGACTATCTCACTGCGATCTTAGGTAAATTAGAGTTTCTTTCCAATTTGACGCATAGAATAGGAGGGATTTCCCTTTGCGGAGGTGATGTATGCCACATCAAGAGCGCCCGGCACGCAGCGAACAGCATCTCGATGTTGGGAAAGCTTCTGTGCGCCCTGCGTATGTTCCCCACCGGCAAAGTCTACGGGACCATAGGGAACCATGATCTCGGCTACGGCGAGCGGATGGATTCGGTTCCCCACCAACCCATCGGGCTGTTGATTGCTTCCGGTGCGTACCACGATTTGTCAAACGAACCTGTCATGTTCGTGAACAACACTCCTCATCAGTCCCTCATGATCCCCACAGTCAGGGTTCACGTCGAATCTTTCCCCTTCGGCGGAGCGGAAACCACACTGAAAAGAATTATGGCTTCTCGGAGGCACCCTGACGCCACTCACCATGTAGGTATCGTTCACGCCTATGGGGCACCCGGCGACCGTGGTTCCTTATTCGGCGAACAGACCATCGGGTATGACGAAGTGGCCGAAAGCGATTTCGACTATTTGCTTTGGGGTCACGATCATAGCCGTATCGAGACGGTAAAGGTGGGGAACGTCACGGATATCCACCTGGGATCGTTGGCTCGGGCGGCGCTCGATCACGACCAGACGGACCGTCCGGTGTCGGCGGCGATCCTGTCCTTCTCGGACAAAGGCGTAATCTACAAAGAGATCAAGGTGCCGGTGAAGCCCCTGGCAGAAGTCTTCGTGGTCGCGGACCGGGGAGTCCGCAAGGTGGAGAAGTCGGAGGAAATGAAGGAGTTCTTCACCAAGATGGAAGAGACCGTCGAGGGAGTGGAGACCGCAGACCCGGCAGAGGCGCTTTCGCTCCTGTGTCAGGATGACCCCCCGCTCCTGGCATTGGCCAAGGAGTTGTGCGGAATGTGAGTATTTGGAGATTGCGGCGTTAAGCCGTAAAATAAACCCACCAGGGGGTTAAGCCTAGATGCATATGAAAGGAATGAAATGGGTTACCCATTCGATGAACCTAAGGTTGTACCGCCTCAAGTTGTAATCGAAAGAATGAAAGACCTGCCGGGAGAGGAACTGCGCCAGATAGAGAAAGGATACGGGTTGTTCATCGTTTTGACAAAGAACGGCAACGACCTGACCGACCATGACTTGGCCACGCTCGCCGATTGGGCTAATGACAAAAAGAACGGCGTAGACGGCCCCGACTGGAAACGTGCCTACGCTTTGATCCGGGAGGGGGCGGACCTTCTCCTCAGACGACGTGCCCAGAGCCGGATGGGCGGACCCGCACCGGCTGCGATGATCAGAAACCCCAAGCCTTGTCCCTGTGGACAGGGCTTCTTGGATACCAACGGGGACGGGGACGGGGACTGTGTGGCCTGTGGTCCCAAAAAGCGGCACGAAGCGGCGAAGGCGGCGGAATTGGAAGGGCACAAATCGATGATATGCGACGGTAGAGGCGGCTTCGTGCCCAGCAAACCAACCCCGCAGGATTGGTTCCTTCCACTCAAGCCCTGATCCGGGAAAGGGCGGATATGCCTAGGCGGCGGGAGGAGTAACTAAATGAACGAACTGTCGATTAAGGAGCACTTCGACAACTTCTGGTCGTCCACCAACAGCCACAATTGGATCGTCGGGCGGCTGGCGGACGGTTCGTTTACGCCCCTATCGTACTGGAAGCGAACCCTGGAAGACCTGAACCGAGGAAAGGTGAAGCGGATGATTTCATGAGCGATGCATTGACCGACATCACAAGAAGCGAACAGCGGGGCTCGTTGCTCTCCCGATATTTTGAGAGCATCCTCTTCTGGCTTCAAAATCCCAGCCCGGAGAGCTATCAAAAAGTTGCCGATGTAGCCGCTGCTGCCGACCGGCTGACCGGAGGGTATTGGGGCGAGGCACAGACGGAACTCGCAAAGTCCGTAGAGTCCCTCCTTCGTTCCCTTGCCGTTGGCGACGAACAGGTGTGGATCGATCTGCTCTTCAGTCTGGAATCCTGGTGTGTTACGAAATTCGCTGAATTTTCTCCATTCAAAGGGATGACCTTGGTCTTCTATAAACACGGGCGGGTGAGCGATGTAGTGAGGGGCGGCCGTGACTGCCGCATCTTCCAGTGGGAATGGAACAGCAAGGACTACCAGTTCGGAAACGACGGGAAATGGGTATTGGTTAACTGACCATGACGATTCGACGGATCAAGATCAAAAGCGTTTCCAGGATTACCCCTGTGTCCGACATGCTCGGCTGGATGTGCCTGATGGAGTCGTACATGGTATCACCCAAGGGTTATGACTTCCGGCTATTGGAGGACCTGAATCGGGGGAAGGTGAAAAGCCATGCCAAGAAGCAGCAGTAGGATCGTGACGATCTATCTTTCCGGGGGAATCAAGGACCTGACCGACGACGAAGCCTACGGCTGGCGTCGGGAGGTCGAGAAGTATTACCAGAGTTTCCCCGTCCAGGTCATCACGCCCACGAGGCTGGAATACCGCCCGGACATGTCCGTCGAATTGGCATGCCGCTGGCTGGTGAAAAGGGACAAGCAAAGCATCATCAACTCGGACATCGTCTTGGCATATTGCCCGAAACCAAGCTGGGGCACCGCCATGGAACTGATTTTCGCCCAAGAGAACGGGGTGTGGGTCATCACCGTATGCCTGGACGAGAACCCGAGTCCCTGGCTTTTGGCCCACTCGGATGTAATGGTTCGGTCGTTCACGGAGGCACACAAAGAAATCCTCCGGGTGGTGGAAGAGATGGGCATGCATTGAGGAAATCCTCACCATGCGTGAAATAAACAATATTGAAGCTGACTACATCCTTCAAGTTCCCGAAGAATTGCGGTTGAATATGCCAAACCAGACCGTAACCACACGTTCAAAGCACAACAGGGTTGTTGAGATGCTGAAGCAAAAAAGGCGCTTTGTTGAGATTCGAGATGAAGTTAAAATTTCACTGGGCACGATTTCAAACATTAAAAAACGCTATATGGGTGATAGCTCCATATATGCTTGTTGAAAAGACCCTAATCCGATGGAAATCCTCAAGGGAACTCCCAATCTGTTCTTCACCTCGGACTGGCACTTTGACGACAAGCACCTTGTCACCAAAGGTATACGCAAGTTCGCCTCCATGGAGGAGATGAATGAGACGATGATCGCCCGCTACAACGAGGTGGTACGACCGGGGGACTTGGTGTACGTCCTCGGCGATCTCTTCATGGGCAAGGAAGACTCGGCGGAAGCCATACGGAAACGGCTCAAGGGCAATCTCTATGTCATCCAAGGGAATCACGACCGGGTGGCCGAGAAACTGGCCAAGAAATATCAGTTTGGCTGGCTCCGCCAGCTTGAAAACATCTCGGTAGGAGCGCCCTGGTTCGGAGAAAAGAAGCAACCTATTGTCCTATGCCACTACGCCATGAGGACATGGAGCAGGTCAACGCATGGCTCCTGGCAGCTTTACGGACACTCACACGGGAATCTCGAAGACATCCCTTCCCTTCTGGCGTTCGACGTGGGCGTGGACGTGAAGGAATGGAATTACTATCCCGTTTCGATAGAACAGATTATCCAGAAGATGAACACGAAGATGCCCGCCTTCCTGGAATGGAAAGCCGGTCTCAAAAAGTCGGACTCGGAAGCGGTATTAAGTGGTGTCGAGAATCTGAAAGCATCGACGCTCGCCGCCCTCGACAAACTTCGGACGGGAGACCTTGACTCGAACAGGAGACATTGAATGACCGACAAAAAGCTCACTCTTATGATCGCCGTGGCCGCCAGTGCAGCAGCGAGACAGATTCAGGACGGCAGAGGCGGCGATTACGCCGCCATGTGCGTGGCGGAATTGCTCGGGGTTCCCGATGCCCAAATTCCCGATGACATTGAGGAAGCCGTATCGGAATACCTCGATTACCAGTTTCAGCCCAGTACTTTGAGTGGCGAAGAGTTAGTCCCGCAGCCGGAATGGCTGAGTTAAGGAGATTCGATGATCGACGTAACCGCTGTCCAAACACATGCCACGGCCCCCGACACCGAACAGGACGTGGGGCGCTTCGTGGTCGCCGAAATGGAGAAGATGGGCATTCCCCATGTCGCCAAGGACCACGAAGCCCGCATCGATTTCGGGGAGAAGAAATACGGTCAGCGTCTCCGCACCAACAACGGGCGAGATACATGGCTTGATCTCGCCCAAGAATTGCTAGACTCCTGTAGTTATTCCGCTCAGCTTAATTTAGAGAGCAAAGACGACGGATCATTGTTCCATCTTTTGGCGTCAACCACTGCTTTGATAGAGGGTTATTGGAAAGAAAAGGTGGATTCTTACCAAGAATTGCAACTATGGGAATCCTTATTGGAGACCGTAAATGTTATCGTTAAAGAAAAAAGAAGAAATAGTCAAGGACTATCTATCGGGAAGAATTTGCCGGTTAGTGGCCAAGGAATGCGAAGTTAGCTATCAGACGGTATACAACATCCTTCATACCTCAGGCGTTCCTATGAGGAATGACCGTCGTATTCCTATCCACAACGAAGATGCATTTAGTAAGATCACCCCTGAATCATCCTATTGGGTTGGGTTTCTGCTAAGTGACGGTTGCGTTCATTGGCTTCGAGGAAAATACCCTAAATTAGTGGTAGAATTGGAGATCGGTGACTGGGGTCACCTAGAGAAACTTCGTAGGTTTTTGGGTTCGGAAACAAATGTCAAGCCGAGTCATAGGGGAAGAGCGGCCAGATTTGAAATTACTAGCGAAAAAATTGTAGAGGACCTCAGGCAACTTGATGTGGTACCATGCAAAAGTATTACCGCCAAGGTCAGTCCTTTGTTGGCTGAAAGCAGGGATTTTTGGCGTGGTATGGTTGACGGAGACGGAAATCCGGGAATTCACAAAAATAGCGGGTGCCCGCATATTGGCCTTATAGGCACGGCCGCTGTGATTGAAAGTTTCCATGAATTTTGCGGAATGGGCGGAACCATCGGAAGAAGTGGGAAATTGAGCACTTTGGTGTTCTACTCTTACAATGCTTCTGACCTAGCAAAAAAGTTGTACGATGGTACGGACATTTTTCTTGACAGGAAGAAAGTCATCGCTGATCAAATCATGCAATACGAGCAAAGGTGCTGTGAATGCCGTCAAATCATAATAGGAAGAGACTCCCACGCAAAGACATGTTCAAGCTGTTTGCCAGTAGCAAAAAGAAGAAAAGCCTTGGAGTACAAAACCAAAAGAATTAAGGAAGAAGTGGGTAGGGGCAGGAACCCATGTCACAACTGCATAAAAAGGGACTCGCTGCCGGGTAAAAAATTATGTTTTCACTGTAACGAGTATTAAATCCTGGAGCTTTTTTGGACGGCTGCTCGGTCAGCGCCCAGCTTTGGCTGGAGGGCAAAGACGACGGAAGCGTTTTCAAACAGTTCTGCCGCCTTACCGCCTACATCCGGGGCAGGATGGACGCAAAGGACAGTGAGTGATAACCATGGAAATTACCAACAGACAAGCTGCGGCTGGCGCGATCTTCGGGTTATCCCTGATGATCTTGGGTCTCATAATTTGGGTCCTAGGATCGTAGATCGACCGTTATTAGGCAGATTAGTCTGACTATTCAGACTATTCAGAATACGCATCTCCTAAGCGGGGGTACGAAATCATGAGCACCGAAAAAGAACGAGTCTACGCTTTCATCGCGGACTACATCCGAAAATATCCGAACGATAGCATTCAGAAGATCGCCGTTGATTTGAGGATTTCCATGAGCACCGTCTGCCGGGCAGCGAAGGCACATGGGATATCGCGCAATCGCAAAGCATGGGACTCCCTGATCCGCCGAGTCGAAGTCATGGGCAACGACCGACCCAATGCCGAACTCAGGAAGCTGGGAGCCATCCAATTTGAGGAATTGCGGAAGGCGGTCGGGCTGACCATGCATACGCTCGGTCCGCAACTCAAAAGGGAAAAATTCATAGAGGAAAAGGTCACCAAGATAGGGGAAGCACTTGCCGATCTGCTCGAAGAGTTTCCACCCGAAGAGGAGCCGATCAGCGGCGATTGGCGGGAAAGCAATCTCAAGCTTACGGCAATCGTGTGCGAGAACGACAGAGTGACCAGGGTCATAGCGTCGGAGGAAGACCTGAAGATCAACCTTCGGGATGCTCTCGGAGAAGAGACATACCCGTAAACTCTTGATGGAGTATCTTATGATTATAGGCGGATTGGACTTCGAAACAAGCGGCCAGAATCCTGCGACGAATTCTGTTGTGGAGGCGGGATTGGTCTGGTGGTGTACCGAACTTCACCGGCCAATCAAGTCTCAGGCGTTTCTCGTCTTTGATCCCAATGCCGTGTGGGAAGAAGGCGTCTCGGAAATCAACGGGATCACCCCGGACCAATGCGCTAATTTTGGTTTAACTTCCGAGAATGCCCTCAAGCAAGTCATCCGGTTCTACCAACAAGTGGATGTTCTCTGCGGGCATAACTGTTTCATTAGGGATACGTCCGTTCTGATGGCAGATTGGACATGGAAGTCCATCTGGAGAATAAAACCTGGTGATCTTGTCATGTCTATGAAATATGGCAGGATGTATTCGGCCAAGGTCTTGAGGTGCCTACACGAACACGATGACAGGGAATGGATGGAAGTTAAAGTTGACGGAGCGTATAACCGAGGTGTGGGAAAATGGGGAACTCCTGGCGTAATATGCACTTCAGATCATGAATGGATAGGAATTGACGGCACAAGAAAACAGGCCAAAGAACTTGTACCCGAAGATCGAATCCCCTTACCTAAACCGGGAGCTTTCGATTTTGTTCTGGGGACCCTACTTGGGGATGCCTATACGGATGGGAAAGTCCTGAGTTTTAGCCATGCTGACGAAAAATGGGCATCTGCTAAAGCGGACCACCTTCGGTGTTCCGCCCACCCCTTCCTGCACAAGGGATTTAAGGAATCAACACACTGGAGAGCAGCTACCCAGATTCCGGGTTGGTGGAGAGACCATCTCTATTCAGGGGAGCAGAAAGTGTGGATGACCCCCAACGACAGGGCATTGGCCGTATTTTATGGTGATGATGGGTGCTTAAAATGGGCGAAACCAGGGGAAAACCGAAGGAAGACTTGGGCATACGAAGCTACAATGTCTCTCCATGCTTTCACTCCTGCTCAAAGAGAAGAGATACGTCAAGAGTTTAGATCACGGTTTGGGGATTGCTGCATTTATAATGAGGCAGTCCTACATCTGCACAAGCAGGGCAGTCAAGCGTTTTTCACGGCGATAGCCCCGTTTTTGCATCCTTCTATGGAAAGAAAACTTCCCCCCGAGTACCGAGGACGGTACAATGGATGGATGGAAGGAACGATTCCACAGACTGGCTTCGTAGTATCGTCACTTCCAGCGAAACTAAGCAAGACAGCCCATAAATCCTCTCGGAGCAAGTACTGTTTAGAAGTTGAGGGCAGTCATTGCTTTTTCACCAGAAGCGGTTTGGTGTCGAATTGCACAATATTCGACAAGCTCTTCTACGAGAACTGGTGCACGAAGCTGAACTACCTTGACCACATAGACCAGGGTAAGACCTGGATCGACACCAAGATCGACATCGTCTTCCCTAAGGGCTGGTCCAATCGTCTCAAATACCTCGCCTGCGAGCACGGCATCCTCCATTACAATGCCCATGGGGCGCTGCCGGATGCTACGGTGATGCTTGAAATCCTGGATCGCTACGATCTGGGCGAGGTTCTGGAATCGGCAAAGTCGCCGACGCTTGCAGTTGAGGCTCTCGTCTCCTTTGACGAGCGGAACAAAGCCAAGGCGCTGGGGTACTATTGGAGGCCCGCACCCGCAAAGCAGTGGATTAAGTCAGTGAAGGCGTGCCGCTTTGCGGAAGAGGAAATGGAAGCAAAAAAGGCGGGATTCAAGATAAGGATCGTGGAATGAGATTCCTGTGCTGGCTGTTCGGTTGTGATGTAGTAAGGTACTACGACGGCTCTAAGTTGTGCCATTTATGCTGTACTGACATGAGAGAAAAATGGTATACAGGGCCGATTTGGAACCGGAGGAAGTAGTGGCAGACCAAACTTATGCTGACGTAGAGCTACTCTACCAAAGAGTGGCCAAAGGGTTCGTCCAGGCGCTCAGCGGGCTCTTCGAGTCCGAAGAAAGCCTCAAGTCTTATTTCATGTACTATTTGGGGCACCTCGAATTCGACCGCACCAACCATTGGGGCGGGCTCGTCTACAAGCTGTTCCGCGACAGTTGGTTGGAGTGCGGACCCGAAGTCAAGACGGAGCCCACCGGATACGACCGGTCGGTCATCCTGAAGATGCTGTCCGGCATGCTCGACTACAACGTCTTCACCCAGGTCTATCTCAATCTCCAGACGCTCTTCCCGATGGCGTATCAATCCCTGGACGCCGAGAACGACATCAAGAAGCTCCAGGAAGCCTGGAAGAACGCCAAGGTTTCGCCGTTCACTCCCAAGGCGAGGATGTTCAAAGAGGCGTCGAACGACGAAGAAAAGAAGTTCAACTTGGCCCTCAGCACCCTCAAATCCCTCAAGATCATAGCCGGGTTCACCCCGCAGATTTCCTTTAGGGTGTCGCCCAGGGGCTCCACGCCCGCCCTGGCGGACAGCAACAATATCAGCACCTTGGGTGTCGGGGCGGACAAGTACCTGAGGGTCATGCCAGGACTCAAGCCGTTTTACATCCATTGGGCACCCGGCACCGCTCCGCTATGGGCGGTTCCTTCACGGGAATCCCTTACCGATGAGCCCGGAGGCTTCCGGGTCAACGGGATCACGGATTACCTCTTCCATTCCAAGTCGGGCGGCGAGGTCTTGAACGATGTGATGTTCGCCCGCTGGGTCGCTTTCCAGGTGTTCCGGCATCACGACATCCTGACCGAAACCTGCATCCTCATTCCTCGGATGTACTCTACCCTCGTGGTGGCGGAGGAGTTCGGGAAACATGTTAAGGAAGCCTTCGCAGAGATGAAGCAGCTTCATCCGTGCCTGGAATTCTCGGAAGGAACGCGAGCATAATGCTTCTCTGGCTCGATGATGTCCGGGACCCCGAGACGCATGGTGCTCATGGGTTTGTATGGGCCAAGACGGCGAACGAGGCCATTCGGCTCCTCAAGACCGGCACCGTGACGTTCGCCTCCCTCGACCACGATCTGACCGACGAACAGATGATCCGGGGCGGGTATCAGCAGAGGATACACGACGACGGCTGCCGATCCGGGTACGATGTCGTGTGCTGGCTCGAAGAGAACCCGCAATACCTGCCCAAGGACGGCACGACGGTCCACTCCGCCAACCCGGCAGGCAAGAAGCGGATGATGCAGGTGCTCGACAGGCTGTACGGATGTACAGTATAAGGGGGTTTTCCGATGGCTTGGAAAGTGCTCATTCGCCCCAAGATGGACGAGACGGAGAAGCAGATGGTCCGACCGTTTCTTTACCTGGGGGTATCTCTCGCTCTCGGGTTGATCGGCAAGCACAAGCACCTCACTAATCCGGTTCTGTCGCTTGCCTTGTCTTTCGGTTGCTTAGTTTGGATGGTCATGGCCGTCATTGCGTGGAGACACATTAAGCCCCCCGACCGTCAGTAAGGAGAAAACCTATGCATGTGCTAGCTATGATTGGGGTTTTTGCCCTGATCTTTGTCGGTATCAGCGTTCTTGGCGGTGTTGCCCTGTACTTCATCCGCAAGAACTGTGGCGGCAACATCCTCGACTAAGGGTTCTTCTATGCTATATTCTCTTGCCATCGCCTCGCTCGTCGCAGCCGTGGCGTCCGTAGGGATAACCTACTTCGTCCTGAAGCTCAGAAAGAAAATCTGAATGCACCGGAAAGTCTTTTTCCAAAATCTCAACTACCGAGTGGTATTATGAGAGTGTACGAGGTTGTTTGTTCGATGCGAGTAGGCATACGTTGAAGCCGGGCGGCGAGCGACTTAAAAAGCGTAGGTCGCCGCGAAAGCCGGGCGTGATAGGGGATGAGGGCGCTTGATGCGCGATACGCGCCGGTAGCGCCCTTTACCCACTCGATTTGAGAAACGGAAATGAGAAAACTTCGCATGGGTCATCGTCGGAACGGGTTACTGAGTTATAGCAGCCTATCGTTGCTTAGCGTCCTCGTGTCCCCCGGTGGGACGGTCTAAAAAGACCAACAATCCGGGAAACACGAGGCCGCTGGAAACAGCGGCTTTTTTGTTTTTGTAGGCGTGGCAGAGCGGACAATTGTGGCAGGCTGTAACCCTGCTGACCCTTGCGGTCTACGGAGGTTCGAATCCTTCCGCCTACACCAAGTTTTAGCAGCGTTCCGTGGAAGACGCGGCAAGCCTTACTAACATACCGTGCGGGCAACCCCAGAAGAGGCACAGGTCCCGTGACGCTTGACGTTACCGAAAGTTTTGCGGAAGTGGCGAAACGGCATACGCACCAGCTTGAGGGGCTGGCGCTCGCAAGAGCATAGGGGTTCGATTCCCCTCTTCCGCACCATTTTGAGCCGGGATGGCGGAATGCAGACGCACTGGGCTTAAGCCCCAGCGGGCTGTAATGGCTCATGCAGGTTCGACTCCTGTTCCCGGTACCATTTTTGCGGATGTGATGCAACTGGCAGACATCTTTCCCTCAGAAGGAAAGTTCTGGAGGTTCAAATCCTCTCATCCGCACCATTTTGCCCTCGTGGTCAATTTGGCAAAGGCGCTCCGCCCAAACCGGAGAGATTCTGCGGGTTCGACCCCCGCCGAGGGCACCAGAAGTGAGGGTTCAAAATGACTTCCTAACACATGGTTAGGGGGGCATTTATGGAACTATGTGAATTATGTGGTAGTCAGAAGTTTGTGTTGTACGGTTCTGGGAGATTTTGCTCCGAACAGTGTTCAAGGTCATTCTCCTCAAAGGATAAACGTCAGGAAATTAACCAAAAAGTCTCTGATAGTTTACGAGGAAGAAAAGTCGGTGGTGACGGCTTCAAAGCCGGGTACGACCCGAGGCGGTACAAATACCAGTGCTCTGCTTGCAGCAGATGGTTTCGGGGAAAAGAGAAACAAGCTTACTGTGTTCACAGTTTGCATTGCCAAGGTAAGAAAATAGAATCTGAGAGGATTCCATTTGTTATTCCATTTACTTATGAAACTCGGTGCAAGGGGCATCAAACAAAACGAGAACAAGTAGCGGCGGCTCCATTTGAAAAAGCGCCGAAAGTTGAAAAGTATCGCCGAGTGTTTAGAGAGCAAGGGGATAAATGCTTACACTGTAGCGTTGGCAGACAGTGGAATGGAGTGCCTCTAACCTTGGAAATAGACCATATCAACGGAGTTCACTCTGATGACAGAAGAGAGAATTTACGAGGTCTATGCCCAAATTGCCACAGTCAAACCCCCACGTATAGAAATAAAGGTGGGAGACGTAAGTTGATAACGGGTTTTGCCGGGGTAGCCCAATCGGTAGAGGCATCCGCCTTAAGAGCGGACTAGTGCGGGTTCAAATCCCCTCTCCAGCACCAGATTGCGGAAGCGTGGGGGAGCGGCTTATCCCACCGGTTTGCTAAACCGACGTACTCGAAAAGGGTGCCATGAGTTCGAATCTCATCGCTTCCGCCATTCTTTTCACCATAACCCCCTTTCTCACGGGGTTAGGTTACAGGTAATGACAGTCTCGGAATGATCTGCGGCGTGGGCTGCGACCGGCTTTG
>Ga0209039_10001103_pt1 | contig 25971 bp, 25 predicted proteins | sample BogFormECP12_OM1_FD_188238 | JGI IMG/M metagenome (GOLD analysis project Ga0209039, IMG submission 188238) | Bog forest soil microbial communities from Calvert Island, British Columbia, Canada - ECP12_OM1 (SPAdes) (version 2) | ecosystem: Environmental > Aquatic > Freshwater > Wetlands > Bog ... | reverse complement strand
AGAAAAGCTGTTGGTAGTGAAGCTGCCGAAGGAAGAACTCCGCTTCCACCTCCGGAGACAAGAACAAAAAGGATAGGCCCTTGATCAGCGTTACCCAACCGACGACGGTGACCACAACGACGAGCGCACCACCCGACCAGATATTGTGCGCGAGAACCACCGCCAGCCCAGCAGCGAGCGTGATTATGCCGACGATCAACATCATCGACGGGTTCTGAAGAAGCGCGGTCACCGTCTCCACCGTAGCTTGCCTGCGAGTCATCATCGAGAGCGCGATGACAATGCAGTACAGACCGATCAGCCTGCTTAGAAAGACTGTGCGCGACGACATGGTGCCCTCCAAACCGAATCAAGGATGTCTTCGGTGCTGTTACGAACCTGCGCGATTGTGGCAGGTCAGACTCCACAAAATTCGGGTAGGGCTTTCCTCATTTGGAGCAACCCTGATTGCAGCGAGCCTAGGATGTTAGTACGTTGACGACTGGGTTGGAACAACTCTCTTTGGTAACTTGTCCCGGCTAGGCACACTCCCTAAGCTGAATCCGTGCAACTACGCTCCTTAATGTTATGTCAGCAGCCCGAAACCGTGGCGCTCGCCGTTCGTGCCTGTCGCGAGTTGGGGGTCGAGTTGCATCATTGTTCCACTGCAAGAGCGGCAATGGAGAAGTTCGCGCTGCAAAAGTTCCACGGAGTGATCGTTGACGATCAAGACGGGCCTTGCGCAGCATTGCTATTGAAAGACCTTCAAGCATCTGTCAGCGGCAAGAAATCCGTGATAATTGCGCTGGCGAAGGCGGATGTGTCTCTCGACGTCGTGTTCGGCGCTGGAATTCACCTTGTCATCTATAAGCCACTCACACTCGACAAACTGCGAAATGGGCTCCGAGCGATCCGCCCGTTGATGGGGAAGCAGCAGCATCGAGGCTCACTGCGCGTCAAAGTGGATATTGCAGCGAACCTTATTGTTAACGACACTGAGAACATTCCGGTCAAAATCCTAGACCTCAGCAGTGGGGGTGCAGCCTTGTCGCTTTCGCGTACCTGCCCTGCCGTTAAGTCCCTAAACCTAAGTTTCGCTCTTCCGGGATCGGGAACCATGGTCACCACCGACGCCGAATTGGTGTGGAAGAACGTTTGGGGCAATTTAGGCATCGCGTTTGTAAACGCAGACCCTGCATTCACTCAGTCGGTATCTAGGTGGATGAAAGCTCTCCCGGCTGCAAAGTAGGACGCCCCAAGATCGAAACCCGACCTCGACCTCCAACGTGGAATTCTACCCCGGCGCAGCCTATTGAATCGAACTCGCCGCAGCGGAAAAGACATTATTGGCATTTGAGCCGACAAGCCGAATTGCGCCGGGGGGCGCGAACGTCGTCTCGATGTAGTCCGAACAGAAGAGTCGTTTGCCGGAGTTCTATAATCGTGTGTTTACCCATCGCGACTTTGTTGGTGGAAGCCGCTCCCTTGCTAGTCCAACAGTTCCATCCGCTTGAGCACTGGGAACGCCTGCATTTGCCAAGCGCGGCGAGGCGTACCATTGGGCATGCAGCGAATGAATCCAGAACACCTCGACTCTGATGGCTCGGTAGCCGCCGATGTTTTCCTTAGGGAAGAGCAAGACGAGGACGAAGAGGAAGAGGAAGACGACCGCAAGAAAAAAGAAGATGATGATGAGGACGACGAGGACGAGGGCTACTCGGAGTGAGCGTGCCCCTGTTTACTTCCGTGGGTGAAGGATGAAGCGCGAACATTTCGTCAAGGTAGTCGAGGAGACGCTCGACTCGCTTCCCCAAGAATTTCGCAGCCGCATTCGTAACGTTGCTGTGCTGGTTGAGGATGTGCCGCCGCACCAGTCCTCACCGCAGTCGGGGCAGCAAAGGCGGCTGCTTCTGGGTATCTTCCATGGCGTGCCCACGACCAAGAAAAGCATATTTGACCTGCCGACAGGGCCTGATCACATCGTGCTTTATCGGAAGAATATTGAAGCGGTCTGCTCTAGCGAGGCCGAAGTCCGCAAACAGATCCGTCTGACGGTCATCCATGAACTGGGCCACTATTTCGGGATGGATGAGAACCAACTGAAAGACGTTTAGAGGTAGCAATCTCCTTCAGCAGCCTTTTTCTCTGAGTACTCTGGGGTAACCTCAGAATCTCCTGCCGCTTTTTGCCCAGTCGCTCGACAAAAGCACTCCACTCTGGACCGAATTGGCGGCCCAGCTCCTTCCGTAACCGAGCGGCAAGCGCGGGACTGTGTCCACTGGTCGAGATCGCAATCTGCAGCGGCCCCCGGCGCACCACGGCGGGATAGAAGAAGTCGCAATGCTCCGGATCATCGACAGAATTACAGAGAACTTCGCGGGCCTGGCAGAAGCGGAAAACAGATTCATTGGTGGAGGGTGAGTCGGTAGCCGCAATTGCCAAGAATGCACCTCTCAGATCGTGCGGGGAAACCCGCCGCCGGCGCCAAACCAGCTTACCGGCATTGGCCCTGTCGCGGATCCGGCGAACAGCCTTGGGACCAATCACGACGACCCTTGCGCCGCAGGAGAGCAGGCCCTCGACCTTCGCCGCTGCCACTTTTCCTGCGCCGATCACGACGCACTTGCGTCCAGCCAGCTTGATCATCATGGGGAACAGGGTCATGTCGGAGGTCGTCATCGCTTCAGATCATACTAGCGCACTCGCAAGCCCCTCCTCCTCAATCGCTTACGGCACAGTGCAAAGGATTGCAACTGTTGAGCCCACAGGCGGAGGCCAATGCTCAGAAAAAGTCGTGCAGTGACGCGGATCACAGACGGGTTTGTCTATTCTCTAGTAAGGTTATGCACATTATAGGAATGGCCTCCTAGGACGCCCATCCGAGGATCTCCGGCCACCGGAGCACACAATGGAAAATGACGATAGAGGCCGTCGCCGTCCGCAGACTCCGCTGCTTGACGAACTGGAGAAGGGACCTTGGCCGAGCTTTGTCAGGGAGATCAAATCCGCTTCCCAGACTAGCGAGAGCGCACAAGACCTGCTGGGGCAACTCGAACTTTCCTACCAAGAAAGAAAGGGTCACTGGAAACATGGCGGACTCGTCGGAGTCCTCGGTTACGGTGGAGGGGTAATTGGGCGGTATAGCGATGTCGGAGACCGCTTCCCCAAGGTCGCTCACTTTCACACCTTGCGGGTGAACCATCCGGCAGGGTGGTTTTATACCAGTGCTGCATTGCGCACAATCTGCGACATCTGGGAGCGCCACGGATCGGGTCTGACGAACATGCACGGCTCGACTGGCGACCTCATTCTGCTGGGCACGACAACGCCGGAACTCGAGCCCACCTTCCAGGAACTTGCGCAAGCGGGGTTCGATTTGGGCGGCTCAGGATCTTCTCTGCGGACTCCTTCCTGTTGTGTGGGCATGGCCCGGTGCGAATGGGCCTGCTATGACGCCATGAAGCTGTGTTACGACCTGACCATGGCCTACCAGGACGAGATGCATCGTCCACCCTTCCCTTACAAATTCAAGATCAAGTGCGCGGCATGTCCGAACGACTGTGTTGCGTCCATTGCGCGTGCCGATCTCTCCGTCATCGGTACCTGGCGCGATGACATTCAGGTCGAAGACGCCGAGGTCACAGCCTGTGCCGCTGCAGGACTCAACATTCAAAAGCAGGTTTGCGATCTCTGCCCCACGAAGTGCATGGAGTGGGACGGCGCGAAACTTACGATTGACAATCGCAACTGTGTCCGTTGCATGCACTGCATCAACGTCATGCCGAAGGCACTGCGCCCTGGCAAGGATCGCGGGGCCGTGATCATGATCGGTGGAAAAGCGCCCATTATGCAGGGCGCATTACTTTCTTCGGTCTTGATTCCCTTCGTGCCTGCCGCTGAGCTGATGGAAACTTTGCAGGAGTTGATCCGCCGCATTTGGGACTTCTGGGATGAGTACGGAAATAATCGGGAGCGGGTCGGCGAACTCGTGCAGCGGGTTGGCCTGCCAGCATTCCTCGATGGCATCGGCCTGGAGCCGGTTCCCGAGATGGTCTCCTCGCCCCGTGACAATCCCTACATCTTCTTCCAGACGCAGAAGGGAGCCCAACCATGAGCACGGCTCCGCAACGGATCACGGACATTGGTCCGCCGCATTACAACAAGTATCTGCACCCGCTGATTCTGAAGAACTACGGTCAATGGAAGTTTCACGAGAACATTGCGCCCGGTGTCTACTGCCATGTCGCGGAGTCGGGCGACCGAATCTATACGGTGCGCGCGGGTTCACCGCGCCTGCTCAGCGTACAGACGCTGCGCACCTTCGCTGATCTTGCCGACAAGTATTGTGGTGGCTACCTGCGCTTTACCAGCCGGAATAACGTCGAGTTCCTCCTCGATGATCGCGCCCAAATTGAGCCGCTTAAGCGAGAATTGAACGCCCTCGGATTCCCGGTCGGCGGCACCAACAATGCGATCAGCAACATCGTTCACACGCAGGGTTGGATCCACTGCCATTCCTCGGCGACCGATGCGTCCGGACTGGTGAAGTGCGTCATGGACGCGGTCTGCGAGCACTTCACTCACGAGGATTTGCCGGCAAAGGTGCGCATCGCCGTGGCCTGCTGCCTGAACATGTGCGGCGCGGTCCACTGCTCCGACATTGCAATCCTCGGGGTGCACCGGCTGCCGCCCAAGATCCAAAAGGATCTGATCCGCCGTGTGTGTGAAGTCCCAACTCTTATCGCGTCGTGCCCAACCGGGGCGATCCGGCCGGCGACGGCCGATGGCAAGCCCTCGGTCACCATTGTGGAAGAGCAATGCATGTACTGCGGCAACTGCTACACGGTGTGCCCCGCGATGCCGATGAATGACCCGGACAACGATGGGCTATCCATCTGGGTGGGGGGCAAGGTGAGCAACGCGCGGACCGCGCCGAGGTTTTCCAAGCTGGCGGTTCCATTCTTGCCGAACCATCCCCCGCGCTGGCCTGAGGTGGTTGAGGCTGTGTTGAAAATCGTGGAGGTGTACGCCAAGGACGCCCGAAAATACGAGCGTGTGGGTGAGTGGATTGACCGGATTGGCTGGCCTCGGTTCTTCAAGCTGACGGGGTTCGAGTTCACTCGGTATCACATCGATGATTTCAAGCACGCAGGACTGACCTACGCACGTTCGGCCCACGTGCGTTATTGAACCAGTTTGTTTCGTCCTGCACCAAGAGGAATGAGCGGATGGGATTGTTCAAAGAGGTGAAGAAGCCGGTCATTAAGACTGCGCTCGCGGGCACGAGTGAAATCAGTCCGCTACGCCCCCTCTTTGTGGCGAAGTCGCCGCCCTGCGCTTCCAGTTGTCCCAACGGCAACCAGATTCGTGATTTGCTCGTAATGATCGCACAGGCGAAGGACTATGGCCTGAGTACGGAGCAGGCTTTCGAGCAGGCGTGGAATCGCATCGTGGAACGCAACCCGTTTCCAGCGGTTACCGGCCGAGTTTGTCCGCATCCGTGCGAAGAGGCTTGTAACCGTAAGACTAAAGACGGAGCCGTTGCTTTTCACGCGATCGAGCGCATGCTTGGGGACTTTGGCATCGCCAAGACCCTCAGACTTCCACGCACCACTAGCGAATCACGTTCGGAAAAAGTTGCTGTGGTGGGTGCTGGTCCGGCAGGTTTGTCTTGTGCGTACCAACTGGCACGTCGGGGATACAGAGTCACGATCTTCGAGAGTTTTCCTCTGCCGGGTGGCATGCTGCGGTACGGCATTCCAGAGTCTCGCCTGCAGCGTGCCATTCTCGATGCAGAGATCAATCGGGTGCTTGAGTTGGGGATTGAGCTCCGTTGCAATTGCCGGGTTGGAAGAGATATCTCGCTCGAGCAACTCCGTCACGAATACCAATCCGTTTTTGTCGGTACGGGGGCCTGGCAGACCACTCCGTTAAGCGTGCCGGGTGAGGACGCTCTCAATGTGACCGGAGCCTTGGATTTTCTGCGGCGCTTCAACGGCACGGAAAAGATTGACATCGGCAAAAGGGCCGTCATCGTTGGCTGCGGCGCTACTGCCGTTGACGTCGCTCGCGCCAGCCGACGACTCGGTGCCGAAGTCACCATGGTCGGCGCCGAGATTACAGCCGCGGACCGGGAAATTGATGCGGTGCGCGACCAAGGCGTGCGGATCGAGGTACCCGCAGTTTTAGTAGCAATTCGGACCGAGGACGGACGCGCACAGCATGTGCGGTGCTCTTATTTGGCAACGCCGGGGGTGGATGCCTCGAATGTCTTGCAACGTTCCGTCCCATTCGAGTTCGACCTGGAGGCAAGCTTCGTTATCGTGGCCACAAACCGTGAACCGGACCTTCGCGGCTTCAAGGCCGTATGCAACGGCAATAGTTGGTTTCGCACTGACGATTGGGGTAGAGCGGAAGCGGGGCTCTTCGCCGGCGGCGATAACACCGGTCTGGGGACGGTCACACAGGCCATTGCACAGGGCCGTCTGGCAGCGGAAGCCATGGATCAGCAATTCCGAGGTCTGGAACCAGAGAAGCCGATGTCTCTTCCGGTCATCACCCCCGACAAAATAAGACTGGATTGGTACCAATCCGCCCCGCGGCAACTGGAAACAGAGGCTGAAGAGCAACGGTTCGCCGTTCACGATGCGGATTGGAGTGAGGAAGCGATAGCGAACGAGGCCAAGCGTTGCATGTCGTGCGGCATGTGCATGGATTGCGAGACCTGCTGGATGTACTGCAGCAATAACTGTTTTGTTCGCTTGCCGAAAGGCGAGCACTGCCGGATCAAGCTTGAACTCTGCAACGGATGCAAGAAGTGCGCAGAGGCTTGTCCGACGGGATATATCGAGCTTGTTTGAGAAAGAGGAGCTGAACGATGCCGGAATTTGTCATAGAGGGGCGAACCTACGAAGTGGATGAGGACGGTTTTCTGCAAGAACCGGAACGGTGGAACGAGGGAGTTGCTAAAGATTTCGCTAGTACGGAGGCCGTCACAGAACTGACCGAAGGTCATTGGAAAATCATCAACTATATACGCGGTTACTACCTGGAGTTCGGAATCGCCCCCATGATTCGCAAGCTGTGCAAAGAGACGGGATACAAACTGAAAGAGATCTATGAACTGTTTCCATCCGGTCCGGCGAAAGGAGCCTGCAAATTGGCCGGACTGCCAAAGCCGACCGGATGTGTGTGAGAAGCGATGAATATCGACAGCGAAATCTTGGAGAGGTGGATCGAGAAAATAGCGGATTCTCACCCCCAGCATTCTGGCGCCCTTCGCGCACCGCAGCCCGACCCATTTCGTAATCCAGTTGGCTACGCAATTCGCAAGAGCTTAGCGCAGCTCTGGGAACAGTTGCAGGGCGATATGGACCCGGATGCGATTGATTCGGCACTTGATACTGTCCTCCGCATTCGTGCCGTGCAGGATATGTCACCGAGCGAGGCCGTGGGCTTCGTCATTCAGTTGCGGTCTATTCTGCGTCAGGTGCCGGCAACATTCGATCTCGTCTTATTAGAGAACAGGATCGATCAGCTCACGCTAGCTGCTTTCGACAAATACATGCAATGCCGCGAGCAGATTCTCGCAGCCCGCCTCCATGAATCAGAACGGCTCTCACGCGCACACCGGGTTGCGGGAAAGGCTGGCGCATGAACGCCCTCCGCGCACTGATCGCGTTTCTGGGCATTGTGCTCGTGGCCGCAGCCGCCGCATGGTTCAAGCTCTCCCTGGTTATGGTGATCGTTCCGTACGCCGCCTTTGCTTTGTTTCTGATCGGCTTCAGCTATCGCATTCTCCGTTGGGCGTGGGTTCCCGTGCCGTTTCGCATCACCACCACCTGCGGCCAACAAAAGTCGCTGCCATGGATCAGGTCCGCGCCCTTGGACAATCCATCGACAGGTTGGGGAGCGTTCACTCGCATGTCGCTGGAAGTCTTGTTATTCCGTTCGCTCTTTCGGAACAGCCGGGCGCGGCTAGTGAGCGGGAAGCTCGCATTCCGCGAAGATCAATGGCTATGGCTCGGAGCGCTGGCTTTCCACTGGTCGTTACTTACGATCCTGCTGCGACACTTGCGCTTTTTCTTGCAGCCAATTCCCACTGTAGTGGGCGGGATTGAACGCTTAGATGGAATCTTCCAGGTCGGGCTGCCTCACATCTACATCTCGGACGTGATCTTTGCCTGTGCGCTGGCCTACCTGATCGCACGGCGGCTCCGCGATCCCGTGCTCCGTTTCGTTTCGTTGTTCTCAGACCATTTTGTACTTTTTCTTCTGGCGGGGATCGCGGTTTCAGGTCTATTGATGCGATTTGTGGTTCGAGCCGACTTAGTTGCGGTCAAGCAATTTGGGCTAAGTCTGGCAGCCTTACATCCGCACGGGCTCACCCCGGCCAGCCCAATCTTCGTAATCCACCTGGTATTGGTTAGCACGCTTGCCGGATATTTCCCCGCCAGCAAGCTTGTGCACATGGCTGGGGCCTTCCTCAGCCCCACGCGTAACTTGCCCAACAACAACCGAGCCAAACGTCACATCAACCCGTGGAATGCTCCCGTCGCTACACACGCGTACGAAGAGTGGGAACAGGAGTTCCACGACAAACTGAGAGCAGCCGCAATTCCGCTTGAGGTACAGGATGCCGGAAAAGCTGTTACAGATTGAACAGACGCCACCGCGCGGCGACTGGACCGATGCCACGGTTCAGTTTCGTAAAGGTTCATTCTGCTACGGTGCTACCCCGAAGAGCACTTCCTATCTCGGTCTGCCCCATCCACGCAAATGGCAACCGTTCGACGCCGAATGGCAACTGCCTCCAAATTGGAGGGAAACGCTCCTCGCTGGCATGAAAGAGCGGTTGAACAAATACCGATCCTTCCGCCTCTTCATGGATATTTGCGTTCGCTGCGGCGCTTGCTTTGACAAATGCCACTTCTATCTGGGTTCCTCCGATGCAAAGAACATGCCCGCTTTGCGCGCCGAGTTGCTGCGCTCGATCTATCGCCGCTATTTCACGCTAAGTGGACGCATCTTCGGCACACTCGCCGGCGGCCGCGAGTTGACTGAAAACGTAGTGAAGGAGTGGTTCTATTACTTCTACCAATGCACCGAGTGCCGACGCTGTTCTGTGTTCTGTCCTTACGGAATCGATACGGCCGAGATCACCATGATTGCCCGCGAGCTGCTGGACTCGATCGGTTGCGGAATTAACTGGGTGATCGAGCCTGCAGCCAACTGCTTCCGCACCGGCAATCATCTGGGCATTCCACCGCACGCTTTCAAAGACAGCCTTGAGTTTGCGGCCAATGAAGTCAAAGAACTCACCGGCATCGGGATTGAAGTTCCCATCAACCGCAAGGGTGCGGAAGTGCTCTTTGTCATGCCGTCCGCTGATTACTTCGGCGAGCCGCATTACTACACGCTGCTGGGCTACCTGATGCTGTTTCATGAGATCGGCCTCGACTACACGGTCAGCGCATTCGCTTCGGAGGGCGGAAATTTCGGCCTGTTCTCATCGCACGAACTCACGAAGCGGCTGAACGCTAAGATCTATGAGGAAGCACGGCGGCTGCGGGTCAAATGGATCCTGGGCGGGGAATGCGGCCACATGTGGCGCGTCCTGCACCAGTACATGGACACCATGAACGGCCCAGCCGATTTCCTGGAGCCTCCGGTTTCACCAGTCACCGGAACTCATTTCGAAAATGCGCGCTCGACTCGCGCCGTGCATATTTGCGAGTTCAGTGCCGACCTGCTCTACCACAACAAGCTGCAGTTGGACCCGAACCGGAACGATCGTTGGAACGTCACCTTCCACGATTCCTGTAACCCTTCGCGCGCCATGGGTCTGCTGGAGGAGCCGCGCTACATCCTGAAGCGCGCATGCCGCAATTTCCATGAAATGCCCGAAGATACCATCCGCGAAAAGACATTCTGCTGCGGCAGCGGCGCTGGCTTGGGCACGGATGAAAACCTGGAAGTACGCCTGCGTGGAGGATTCCCCCGCGCGAATGCCGTTAAGTACGTAAAGGAAAAGCACAGCGTCAACCTGCTTGCCTGCATTTGCGCCATCGACAAGGCAACCCTACCCACATTGATGGAGTACTGGGTTCCGGGCGTAGAGGTGGCTGGAGTACACGAACTGCTGGGCAACGCATTAATCATGACGGGAGAAAAACAACGAACGACGGATCTCCGGGGCGAACCTCTGCCGGAAAGAGGCGAGCAATGAATGATCGGCCATTCATCCTCGGCGGACTTATCGTCTTCGTCGTTTTCGTGACGGCCCCAATCTGGCACGGCGTAGCGACGAGAAAGATCGCGCTGGCGGCGCCGGAGATCAAGCTTCCGGTGCGGGAGCGAGAGTGCGTCGCGCCTGTTGGCTATATGCGCACTTCTCACATGCAGTTGCTGGATGACTGGCGTGAAGAGGTTGTCCGGACCGGGCAGCGGAAATACGTCGCTTACAACAGGAAGGTTTACGAGAAGAACCTGACGCAGACCTGCCTCTCTGCATGCCACGGGAGCCGGCAAGAATTCTGCGACCGGTGCCACAACTACAACGGAGTTTCGACGCTGAGCTGCTGGAAATGTCACAGCGATACTCCGCAAGTGGCCAGGAATTCGCCATGAAGATAACGCGAAAACGGTTCCTTCAGTTGTCTGGCTTGTCGCTCATCGCCCTGGCGGCCAGGAAGATCGTGCGCGGCGCGGTGAACACCGCAACAGTGGAAAGCACGAAGGCCATTCGTTGGGGCATGGCGATCGATCTCGAGAAGTGCCGCCAGAAAGAAGGCTGCAACGGATGCATCAAGGCTTGCCACTCGGCTCACAATGTCCCGCAATTCGCCGACCGGGCTCATGAAGTGAAGTGGATCTGGAAGCAGCCTTTCGAAGATGTGTTCCCGTTCGCTCAAACCCAGTACACGCGAGACGTGAACGCTGGCCATCCAGTGCTGTTAATGTGCAACCACTGTGACGACCCACCCTGTATCGACGTGTGTCCGGTTGATGCAACCTGGCGGACCGACGATGGAGTCGTGACCATCGACTTTCATCGCTGCATTGGCTGCCGCTATTGCATGGCTGCTTGTCCTTACGGTTCGCGCAGTTTTAACTGGCAGGATCCGCGACCCGCGATCCCAACCCTGAACCCCGACTTCCCCACGCGCACCAAGGGAGTCGTGGAGAAATGCAACTTCTGTGAAGAACGACTGGCCAAGAGATTGGCGCCCGTGTGCGTCGAGGCCTGCGAAGAAAAAGCCCTGGTGTTTGGAGATCTGGAACAACCGGATTCGGAAATACGGAAGCTGCTGCGCTCGCGATTTGCTGTACAGCGCAAGCCAGAGTTGGGCACGGGTCCTTCCGTGTATTACCTGATCTAAGTGTCGCTTATGTCCACATTTGAAAAGACGCTGGTAGGAAGCCGCAGGTATTGGCTGTGGATCGCGTGTCTCTTGCTGCTAGCCCTCGCGGGATTCCTTTGTTATCTGCGCCAACTGGCGCAGGGCTTGGTCATTACCGGGCTGAGCCGAGATGTGAGCTGGGGCCTGTATGTCGCGCAATTCACCTTTTTTGTAGGTATCGCCGCTTCTGCGGTGACCGTCGTTCTGCCTTACTACCTGCACGATTGCAAACAATTTGTTCGTGTGACGATCCTGGGCGAACTGCTTGCCATTTCGGCTGTTACTATGGCCGTCCTGTTCATTCTTGTTGACCTGGGTCAGCCAGCCCGGATCTTGAACATCCTGCTCCATCCCCAACCCCAGTCCGTGATGTTCTGGGACATGATCGCACTGAGCGGGTATTTGCTGCTCAACATCGTAATCGCTACGGGGGCACTCAACGCCGAGCACGAGCACGTATCACCTTCCGGCTGGATCAGAACCCTCTCCATCGTTTCTATCCCATGGGCAATCAGCATCCACACTGTGACAGCATTTCTATATAGCGGGCTGCCGGGGCGAACTTATTGGCTGACGGCGATTTTGGCTCCACGCTTCCTGGCTTCTGCTTTTTCTTCGGGGCCGGCACTATTGATCCTGCTGTGCGTCGTAACGCGAAGACTGACTGCGTTTGACGTGGGACGCGAGGCGATTCATAAGCTGGCCGTCATTGTCGCCTACGCCACTGCGATCAATCTCTTTTTCGTTTTAACGGAAGTATTCACTGCCTTCTACAGCGAAATCCCAGAGCATGAGTCAAGCTTCGAGTATCTCTTCGTCGGCGCGGGCGGCGACTACCACCTCGTACCCTGGATGTGGATTTCCTTCCTGCTTTCTCTAATAGCGCTGACCTTGCTGCTGGTTCCGAGATGGAGAAGCGACATGCGTCTGCTGGTGATCGCATGCTTTTGCGTTTTCTTCTCGATTTGGCTTGAAAAGGGGCTGGGGTTGATCATCGGCGGCTTTGTGCCCTCGCCGCTCGGCGCGATCACGCGGTACACACCCACGCTGCCCGAGTGGGGAATCGTCTGCGGGATTTGGGCCATTGGCGCCTTGATGACTACGGCTTTCTACAGAATCACCTTCTCCATCTGGGAGGAGAGTTGACGGGAAGAACCCTTTGGGAGATTCAAGATGGCAAATGAAGCAAATGTGATTAAAGCTGAAGCGACTTCACCCGAACCTGCCACAGCGATCGCACAAACCCGGGTCGCTGAGGATTGGCTGGCGGTTTGGATCGGACTGTTGGTGTTTGCGCTTTCGCTCGCCTTGTTATTCGGTGCCGATCTTCTGGGGTGGGCGATAACAACATCAATTTGGACGATGCCGTCAAAGGCGCTGGCTCCCGCTTCAAAGCTTTACTCGAAGGTGCCTTCGCTGCTGTCTCTGGTGGCAACCTATCTTTTTCTGCTCGGTATCTTGCTGGCAGCAGCCAAAGCTCTGCGCGCCAATCTTTGGCGCTTCGCCCAGGGATTCACGGCGGTGTTCATCCTCAGCTATGCCTGCTGGTTCCTGGGCAGCTGGGCATATATTGCTGCCACTCCGGACAAGCGGCCAGCTCTGAAGATCGCGTGGTCCCTCAGCCTGACCAACGAGTCGGGGTTCATCATCGCTTTGATCGTCGGCCTGCTGATTGGAAACTTCCTGCCAGGTATCGCCCGGGCTATCAAGGAAGCGATCCGCCCCGAGCTTTACATCAAGACAGCCATTGTGATCCTGGGCGGATTCCTCGGCATCGTGGCCCTGGAGCAGCGCCAGCTGGCGACGTCCGTCATCTTTCGTGGCATCTGCGCCATTATCGAGGCGTACCTGATTTATTGGCCTATCGTGTACTTCATCTCTCGCCGTTATTTCGGCTTCAGCCGGGAATGGGCTGCGCCTTTGGCATCCGGCATTTCCGTTTGCGGCGTATCGGCGGCGATCGCGACAGGCGGCGCAATCAGGGCGCGTCCCATTGTGCCCATCATGGTTTCTTCCCTAGTCGTTGTTTTCGCCGTGATCGAACTGATGGTGCTCCCCTTTGCTGCTCAACACTATCTCAGCGGACAACCCATGGTCGCGGCAGCGTGGATGGGTCTTGCGGTAAAGACCGACGGAGCCGCCGTCGCCAGCGGTGCCATTACTGACTCGCTGCTCCGCGCCAAGGCATTAGCCGTTTCGGGTATAGCTTTCCAGCCAGGATGGATATTGGGCGTCACCACGACGGTGAAAGTGTTCATCGACGTTTTCATTGGGGTGTGGGCGTTCATCCTCGCTTGGATCTGGTCCGCAAAGATCGAACGTCGCGAGGGAGATCGGGTCAGACCAGTCGAGATTTGGCAGCGCTTCCCGAAATTCATCCTGGGCTACGTAGCCACGTTTCTCCTCGTGCTGGCCATTGGGATTGCGACGCCAGGTCTTGTGCCCAAGATAAAAGCTGCGATGGCACAGGCGAACGTGTTCCGCTCGATCTTCTTCCTGATGACCTTTTTTGCCATCGGCGTCATGTCGAACTTCCGTCGGCTGTGGCAGGAAGGCTTCGCGAAACTAGCTGCGGTCTATGTGCTCTGTCTCTTTGGATACATCATCTGGGTTGGACTGCTGATCTCGTGGTTATTCTTCCATGGCGTATTTCCGCCGATCGTGAAAGGGTGAATTATGTCAGAACCTCGAATGACTGAAGAACTCGATCGAATGAAAAGTGAGTACGAGCCGCTGCTTCCGGTCGAGCGCAAACTGGTCTGGTACACATTCGGAACCGGAGTCGTGCTGTTGGCGATTTTCGTCCTTATCAGCCGTGCTCTTTCTTAGGCCAGGGACTTGCGCGAGCTGAACGAGAAGTTTGATTACCCGCAAGCGCAATGCACCGGCCAGGGCGGCCAGTCGGAGGAAGCGGTGAAAACAAATGTTGGCAAAGTCTACATAGTGGGGGCGGGGCCGGGACATCCCGACCTCCTCACAGTCAAAGCTGTGCGCCTCATCCAGGCCGGTGACGTCATTGTCTACGATCGGCTGATTCAGGAAGAAGTCCTGGCGCTGGCTAGACCTGCAGCCGAAAAGATCTTCATGGGTAAGTTTCTGGGGAAACACTCTTCCCGGCAACAGGAGATCCACGAATTGCTCGTCCGCAAAGCGAAAGAAGGCAAGGTCGTTATTCGCTTAAAAGGCGGGGACCCATTCCTGTTCGGTCGCGGCGGCGAGGAAGCCGAGTACCTGATCGAACATGGAGTGGCATTTGAAGTCATTCCCGGCGTCTCTTCCTGCCTGTCTGCGCCGCTGAGTGCAGGCATCGCTGTCACCCACCGCGATGTCGCTTCTTCGGTCGCGATCGTCACAGGTCACAATTCAACGGGTAACTACGACCGCGTTGACTGGCAGGCGCTGAGTAAGGTGGACACGCTGATAGTTCTCATGGGCGTGCACAACGTCGGGCACATCACACGGGCATTGATAAGTGCGGGCCGGCCAAGTGACACGCCGGCCGCCATGGTCCAGATGGCTTTCTGGCCGGGACAGCAAGTTGTCGTGGGAACCTTGGCAACAATCGCGGGAGATGTGCGCCGCGCCCGCGTCGAAGCGCCTGCCACCCTGGTGATCGGTGAGGTCGTGCGTCTGCACGAAAAATTGAAGCAGGCTTTTCCTGATATGGCGCATGAGTGGCAACCGACTCTTACAGCCATACTTGATTCGCCTCCTCTCGAATCCGAAGACCATGATTGGGGGCCGTCCGAGCGGTGCGAGGAACGCGCAACGCAGGAAAAGACATCTACGGAGGTGGCGTAATGACCGATGCTTCACCGCTCAGCATCGACAAGTTGGCCGATGAGATGTTCGCTCTGGTGGAGGAGTGCGCCGGAAAAAGAAAGCTTAAAGCTGGTGATCTGACCAAGGTCATGATCGCAAGGCATGGCGAGACAGCGTGCGACAAAGAAGCTTGCAAGAAGGCGATTCGAATCCTGATTGACTCCGGGCGATGCATCTACACCTATCTTGGGGGCTCGTATATCGAACTGCCTTCTCAAGCTGGCGAAGAAAGAGTGCTTTGAATACGGGCTTACCATGAGCGAGCTGCGCGCATTTCCAAGGCTGACCATAGCCGGGACAGCCGGCAGTTCGGGCAAAACCGTAGTTTCCATGGGACTGCTGCGCCTGTTGCGGAGCGCTGGCATCGAGGTTCGTGCCTTCAAGAAGGGACCCGATTACATCGACGCGTCTTGGCTCGCTTGGGCGTCTTCCCGCACAGCAAGAAATCTCGATACTTACCTGATGGGTCCGGAGCGCGTGCTTGAGTCGTTCACTCGTCACGCGGTGTCTGACGGTATCAACCTCATCGAGGGAAACCGCGGTCTCTTCGACGGTTTCGACGCTGCTGGTACACACAGTACTGCGGCGCTCGCCCGATGTCTTTCCGCTCCCGTAATCTTGGTGGTCAACGCCGGCAAGGTGACTCGCACTGCCGCTGCATTTGTGCTTGGGTGTCAGAAGCTCGACCCCGAAATTGCGATCCGCGGCGTGATCCTGAACAACGTCAACGGAGACCGCCACCGCGACGTCCTACGAAGCGCGATCGAATCGGTGTGCTCGATCCCGGTGGTAGGGGCTCTGCCTCACGTCAAGACCGGTTTGTTGTCCGAAAGACACTTGGGATTGGTTCCGCCCCAGGAGCACTCTGCCACTGAGAAACTCGATCAGGATCTGCTCAAGCTCGTTGAGGGCAGGCTGGATCTTGACGCGCTGTTGGCCATCGCCCGCCATGCGCCGCCACTGCAAAGCGGGGCGCCCGCAGCGAGCGATCCGGAGCCGGTCGCAGGAGAAGTCAACATCGGTTATCTGAAGGATGCAGTTTTCACCTTCTACTACCCGGAAAACTTGGAACATCTTGAAAAAGCAGGCGCCAAGCTTATTCCTGTCTCCGCGCTGAATGAGGTCGCACTACCGGACAATTTGCAGGCGCTTTACATGGGCGGCGGTTTTCCGGAAACTCATGCACAAGCGCTGTCAGGAAACAGCTCATTCCTGCGTTCCTTGCGACAAGCTGCGCTGCAGGGCTTACCGATCTATGCGGAGTGTGGCGGATTGATCTCGCTCGCCGAGAATTTCTCATGGAAGGGCTCTCGTTATCCAATGGCGGGAGTGTTCCCCATCGAAGTGGATTTCTGTGAGTCTCCTCAAGGCCATGGCTACACCGAGCTGCGCGTGGACAGTCCCAACCCCTTCTTCCCCGTGGGATGGAGACTCCGCGGCCATGAGTTCCACTATTCAAGGATCGTGCGCGGCGGGGAAGCGGTAGCAACGGCTTGCGCCGTGGATCGCGGTACGGGATGCTTTAACAAGCGCGACTTCCTCGTGACGAATAATGTCATGGCCACTTACACGCACCTGCACGCGCTTGCCTCGCCCGAATGGGGCGCGGGTATTGTAAATGCTGCTAGAAGTTTCGCATCCCGGGCGGCGGCTCGCGCGGGAGTCTGCGACGGAGAAATTGCACAAGCGGAATGACCTTGAGGAAGAGTGTTTACGCGCCGCTTGTCCTTGAACCTGCCCTCGGCAGACTTGATTACGCCCGCATTCTTACGGGCTGCTCTTCGCGGGCTGCGATAGGTATGACATGCGACGGCTTGTGCATGCGCTCGCGGGCCCAGCGGGCGATCTCGCTCACTCCGTGGATCGCAGCTTCGACATCGGCTTCTGTGTTGAATGCGCCGACCGAGAAGCGCACCCCACCGTGGCTTTCTACCAGGCCGAGCTGCTGGTGAACCAGCGGAGCACAATGCAGTCCGGTGCGAGTGGCGATGTTGTGGTCCACATCGAGCATGATGCCAACATCACCGGGATCGACGCCTGCTATGTTCATCAGGATAGTCGAGAGATGATTCTGGAGGTTGTCGCAACAATACAACCGCACGCCGTCAATCGCTCGCAAGCCCTCCACCAGTTTGCTGGCCAGCTTCATTTCGCGAGCGTGTACGCGCTCCACACCGTGTTCGTCAAGCCAGTCCTGACCGGCCCATAGCGCGGCCACCCCCACCATGTTTGGAGTTCCGAACTCAAGCCTCCACGGATATTCCTCCAGATGATAGGGCTCGACCGAGCGAACCCCAGTCCCTCCCGCACGCACCTGGCGCACCTCCACGTGCTTGCGAATGCAAAGGCCGCCGATGCCCATGCTTCCCATGAGCGCTTTGTGCCCGGTGAACGCTACAACATCCACGTTCATCTCCTTCATGTAGATGGGAATGAGTCCGGCGGTCTGGGCCGTGTCCACCACGAAAATGATGCCGTGCTCACGACAAAGACAGCCGATTTCTTTCAGCGATTGCACGGTCCCGATGACGTTGGAACCGTGATTCACAATGACAACCTTTGTATTGTGACGGATCGCCTTCCGTATCTCGTTCGGGTCGATGAATCCTGCCGCATCGAAGGGCAGGTAGGTTGCTTCGCACCCGTGATCGCGGACCATGTGGTTGACGGGCCGAATGACGGAGTTGTGCTCGAGATTCGTAGTGATGACGTGATCTCCAGCATGAAGCAACCCAGGAACGACCAGGTTCAGGGCGTCGGTGACGTTGTAGCAGAAGATGAGCCTTTCAGGCGTATCTTCATCTCCTCCGAAAAATTTGGTCAAACGTTGGCGGAGATTAGCCAGCAACGTTCCAGCCTCGATGGCGAGGTCGTAGCCGCTTCTGCCTGGGTTAACACCCTGAGTACGGTAAAAATGGTCCATGAAGCTGTAAACACTCTCCGGTTTTGGCCACACAGTCGCTGCGTTATCGAAATAAATCAAATCTTGCTTCATGATCCCCCTCCCGCCCAGGCCGGCACGGCGCTATCTCCACTAAACCAATAGGTTTAGCAGTAGTACCCTGCAATTTCTCGTCCAACTCTGGTCTCTCACCACCTCTAAGCCCGTTGTTATGTATCAGATGAAAGAACTGCTCAGAGAAAGTCAGGATCGAGTGCACCTTATTGCAGATCCCTGCAGAATATGTGCACAAGAATCCCAACTCTTCCCCCAATCCCCGGTTACCGAATGATTGAGCATTGGTGAGAGGGTTCTCCTATCCAAAGTAATAGGCCGCTTCTACGGGACGCGCTACACGCGGAAACCACAGCGGACGGCGCAAATTCCCCGGCCCGGGCGCAGGCCGCGCTAGCGCTTTCCACCTTTGATAAACCCCGTGGGAAAGATTGGTGTCCACGAAGATGTCGCCGTAGCGATCCTCCTTGCCCGCTCGCTCTACACGAACCACCTGATGCCAGCAGTGCATTCCGCTCAGCGGATCGGGATGAACCGGAAACGTAATGTCCTGGTGCACGCCCGCATCGCTCCACCAAACCCGCCGTGTATCAGGATCTGAACTCTCATACGGCTCGACGCCGCTGATTTGCCGCATCTTCCACTGACCTTTGCCAACTTCCTTTAGATCCACCCACGCACTCGAGAAGCGCTCGATGTGATCGTCCTTGTTCACGCGCCAACGTCCGAGGTGATGCGAGCAAGCCACAACGCCGGGAGTGATACCCTCTGTGATCCACGCGTGCAAGACGAAGAAGCCAATTTCCGTGTGGACCTTCAGCAAGTCCCCCGTGCGAAGCATGCCAAGCTTTTCTGCATCAACAGGATTGACCCACAGCGGATTGTTGTGAGCGATTTCATACAGCAGCTTGGCGTTGCCCGAACGCGTGTGAATTAGCGTGGGCAGGCGGAAAATGGGCAATAGCGTGAACACGTCGCCCCGTGCGTCCTTCGGCCATTCGACGACCGGCATGTATTTCGGATCGAAGTCAGCGCTGCTGATCGCAAGCGACGCCGCCTGAGCGGAGCGGTCCACATGGCTACGATAGTATTCGGGCAGTGCGAACTCAGGCCATTTCCAGTCCGTCAGTGTCTTTGAGAAGATCTCCAACTTGCGTGAAGGCGTGTTGTACCCAGCCACGGCCTTGTCGTGGTTCATCACTCCAACCGGTTTCCCTTCCTTTGTGACAACACCGTTCGATTGGATATTTGTGCCTTCGAGTTCTGCCGGAGAAAGAGGCTTCTCGTTGAGTTTGTAAACATCGGTGGTAACTTCAAAGGCGCCGTACTTTCGCATGTACGCGAGCGGCGATAAGCTTTCCTTTTTGGCTGCCTCGGCAAGTCCGGGAACTGAGTTTTCAAAAATCCATCGGTAGTATTCATCCACCGTAATCTTCCGATCCGGCCGGTATGGCGACTCGAACCATTGCCGGATGCCCATCGAGCCATCGGGATCGATCGCCCACGAGAGATTGATCCAGAATTCGTCCTCTTCCCACACTTCACCCGGATTGGCCTGATACGTGTAGTCAAACGTTTTCCCCAACTTCTCCTGAAACACGCGCAAGACAGGCTGGCGAAAGCCAATCCATTTACTGGCGTGTGTTTCCTGGCTCATCAGGTCGTGGCGTTCTGAAGAAAGTCCCATAGGCAGGACGTAATCGGCATACCAGGCGGTTTCGCTCCATGTGGGTGTGAGGGCCGCGTGCAGTCCCACCAGCTTTTCATCGCGCAGCACCTCGATCCACGAAAAACCGTCGGGGTAGGTCCAAACCGGATTGAAGACGCGGGTGAAATAAGCTTCCAGACGGCCGCGTCCTTCTTTGAGAAAGTGGGGAAGCAACATCGACATTTCATGCGTGCAGAGCGGCCACTCCGGCGGATATAGCAGTTCGTTCCATCGCTGCTGCGGCGGTGGCACTTTGAAAGGACGCGGAACAAATTTGTTCCAGGCGTTCAGACTGTGGCCGCCTTCCGTCCCGACGGAACCGGTCAGAACGTGGAGCAGGACCAGAGCACGTACGGGCTGCCATCCGCCCAGGTTTCCCGACGCGCTGCCGCGCCACAGATGCGAAGCGAAGCGACTGCCGGCTGCCGCGATCTCCCTCGCGACCTTGACGATCACTTCGGCTTTGACTCCGCTTTCCTTTTCAGCGAAGTCGGGCGTGTATTTCGCGTAGTGGCGCTTCAGCGCTTCGACAAATGCGTTGAACGCCTGCCCCTTGGCTGAAAAACCGTCGAACTCCGCCTCTTCCCAATTCGTCCAGTCCCTCAAGAACGCTGCGTCAAACCGATTTTCGTCGAGAATCACCTTAGCCATTGCCAGCAACACTGCCGCTTCCGTGCCCGGATAGCTGGGCATCCAATAGTCCGCCATGCTGGCTGTGTTGGAGAGCCGCGGATCCATCACCGCCAGCTTTGCACCAGCCATCTTGCCGTCGATAATTCTTTGCGCGTGCGGATTGAAATAGTGTCCTGACTCCAGGTGCGCGGACAAAAGCAAGATAAAGCGCGCGTTGGCATGATCGGGCGACGGCCGGTCGGCATGATGCCAAAGCACGTATCCGAATCGCGCCGAAGACGAGCAGATGTTCGTATGAGAGTTGTGGCCGTCGATGCCCCAGGCCTGCAACGTGCGCTCCATGATGAAGTCATATCCGGGCCGACCAACGTGATACATCACCTCTTCCCCACGGCCTTCCTGAATTGCCTTTCGGATGCGCCCAGCAAAGGTTTCAATCACCTCGCCCCAGGTAGTCCGCGCCCACTGCCCCGCTCCCCGCGAACCAACTCTTTTCATCGGATACAAGACGCGATCCGGATCGTGAATCTGATTGATGACGGCTGGCCCTTTGGCGCACACTCGACCGCGACTCGCCGGATGCTTCGGATTTCCTTCAAACTTCGCGATCTGCCCGGTTTCCTTATCGACATACGCCAGCAGCCCGCAGGCAGATTCGCAATTGAAACAGATGGTCGGAATGAGCTGGTAATGGCGCGGAACGCGGCGTGGCCAAGCCTCTGAGTCGTACTCCACCCAGTCGTCCCATTTCTCCACAGGTGGACAGGACGACAGATGACTGCCGTTGCGTTTGAATTCAGTCATACTCTGGCACGCCTCCCACTAACTATTCGGTACCAATTGTCCTGCCATCACAAAACACCACTCGTAGGCATACAGCCCGGCAAGGACCAGCAACCCAGAAACGGCGTCCGCGGCTGCATTCGCCGGCGCCGCCCACAACAGAAGCAAGGGCAGCACTCCGCCCAGTCCGACAGCTCCTATCCAGAACCACTCGCGGCAAGGACCTCGCGTTAGTAACCGAGCGGCATAGGCGGAGTTATCGGTCGCATGAGGCATGGCAATCTCGCCTATAACAATCAGCAAATGCAGAATCAAAAAGACGGCAAGCCCTTCGACTGCAATTGCTCGCAATCGCCCACCTCCACCAACATTCACTGGAAGCAGCACCATCACGGCAGCACTCGAAAGCAGCGCCTGCAAAACGAAGTGCACCGGCAGGAGGGATGTCTGCCAAAAGTCACGTCCTTCACACTGCCCGAAAAGAAAGGCTGTATATCCAGCCGCGAGAAAGCCGCTGATGACGGTTGGCCAGAGTAAAGCAGAAGAGAGCAATGCGAGCTTTGCAACTCCCCCGAGCCAGAATGCACCGCACAATGCGCTGTAGAGAATGAGAAGATACGAACCACGCGTGAGCCAGGATTTTTTCTGTGGCGACGTCAGCACCCGGAGAAAGCGCTCCTTGCGGCTCAAGTCCAGAACCAGCGCGACGAACGTGGCTACTGTAAAAAACAGTGCGAGCGAGGTAAGAAACACATCCCGCATCTGACTAGCGCTTACCCACCCCAATGCTGTCACGATCGCTGGCACCGCGAGCACTCCGGCGCCGATCGACTTCAGCCAGCAATAGAGAGGGACCAGCCAGTCCCAGGGGCGCGCATGCGCAACGTCATAGGCAGCCAAGGCGTTCTTCTGCAGGAATGGGCTGTCGGGGATGTAGGCAGCGCCGCCTCCAGCTACCGTGGTATTGCGCTGCGACCACATGTAAAAAGCCTCATGACGCGCTGCCGTGGGCGCAATGGCACTTTCGTCGGCATCGACGTAGTAGAGCTTGGGACGCGTGCCTTGTTCCGGCTTGCGCACGCGCACCGTTTCGCGTCCTACCAACGCCGCAACTTCGCTGGCTGGATTGTCCAGATCGCCAGCGACTATGGCCTGTTCCGGACAGACTGTGACGCAAGCCGGCTCCAAGCCAACCTCAATTCGGTGCGCGCAAAAGTTGCACTTGGCGGTAGTGTTGTGAGTCGGGTCAAGATAGATGGCGTCGTAGGGACAAGCCTGCATGCAAGCTTTGCAGCCGATGCACTGCTCCGGGTTGAAGTCGACGATTCCGTCGCGGCGCTGAAACATGGCGCTGACGGGGCAAATCTCGACACACGGTGGCTTTTCGCAGTGGTTACATCGGGTTACCTGAAACACGCGCCGCGCCTGCGGAAACTTCCCCTTTTCAACGTACTTGACCCAGGTTCGATTCACGCCTAGGGGAACGCGGTTCTCTGTCTTGCAGGCCACCGTACAAGAGTGGCAACCAATGCACTTGCGATTGTCGATGACAAATCCGTACCTCATCGAGATAGTCCTTTCAGGAGAGGGCACGGCATGGAAGCGAACTGTCGAAGATTGGACTGGGGGATTCTGCTCGGTGGAGGGAAATCAGGAAGACGGCGGCAAAGTGAATGACAACAACAGACCGGTCCAGAACGTTCGTTCTGGGTCCACCTACATCGATTCCCACTGATGTGTAGGGTCAGCAAAGGTAACCAGCGTTCATCTCAATAACTCATGTCACAACTGAACCACACACTGAACAACGAACTAAATCTGATAGTCCTGGTAGTCCTCGGCAAACAACATCTCCGGGGCAACATACGAGGACACGGATTCACCATCGATAGTCAAATCGGGCTCAGCGCCCAGTGCTTCGTGCGAATGTTCCTGAAACTTCTCTCGTAACTCATGCACTTCCTTGGCCAGCTTGATGATCACGTCAGACAGAGGATCGCGAATCTCCTTCGGGTCGCTGATAACCACGCGTTTGCCGTCACGCAGCACGACGTGACCGGGGACGCCGACGATCGTGGAATTTGCCGGTACGCTCCGGAGTACGACCGAGCCAGCCCCGACTCGGCAGTTGTCACCTACAGTGATGTTGCCGAGGATTTTTGCTCCTGAGCCAATCGTCACACGGTTGCCGATTGTGGGATGTCGCTTTCCTTTCTCTTTGCCCGTCCCGCCCAGAGTGACGCCCTGGTAGAGAGTTACATCATCACCAACGATGGACGTTTCTCCAATTACGACCGACATCCCGTGATCGATGAACAGACGCCGTCCAATCTCGGCTCCGGGATGGATCTCAATGCCCGTGAGCAGGCGGGCCACTTGCGATCCGAAGCGAGCGGGAAAACGAAACCCGTGTCGCCACAGCCAGCGTGTAGCATGATGCATCCAGACTGCGTGCAGTCCGGGATAGCAGAACAAAACTTCGAGATAAGAACGGGCTGCCGGGTCGGTCTCGAAAACCGCGGCTACGTCTTCGCGCACAGCCTTGAAAAAGCCGATCATGGTAGCGAAACAGTGGGTAGTCCTAACGCTTGTTGGCGAAGTTGCTCGAACAGCACGCTACTGAGATAACGTTCGCCAAACGAGGGCAAGATCACCACAATCAACTTGCCCGCGTTTTCGGGCCGAGAAGCAACCTTGAGAGCCGCGACCACCGCCGCCCCCGAAGAAATCCCTACCAGAAGACCCTCTTCGAGAGGCAATCGGCGCGCCATGTTGACGGCTTCATCGTTGGTGACGGTGATGATCTCGTCGATTAGATCGGTGCGCAGAATGCTTGGTACAAAACCGGCCCCGATGCCTTGGATTTTGTGGGGTGAAGGTTTCCCGCCTGACAGCACAGGGCTATCGGCAGGCTCGACGGCAATCGCCTTGAAGGACGGCTTCTTCGGCTTGATGTACTGGCTGACCCCAGTAAGCGTACCGCCAGTCCCAACACCTGAAATCAAGAAATCGACTCGCCCGTCGGTATCGTTCCATATTTCCGGACCAGTTGTTTCCAGGTGGATCTTCGGGTTAGCCGGGTTGTCAAACTGCTGCAACATGTAGCCGTTGGGAGTCGTCGCCAGCAGTTCCTCAGCTTTGAGAACCGCCCCTTTCATTCCCCTCGGTCCGGGCGTAAGGACGATTTCGGCGCCGAACGCGAGCAGCAACACACGCCGCTCCAAGCTCATGGTCTCCGGCATTGTGAGGATCAGCTTGTAGCCCCGTACGGCCGCTACAAAGGCCAAGGCGATCCCAGTGTTTCCACTGGTCGGCTCGATAAGCACCGTTTTCCCGGGTTGAATTTTGCCGGCGCGCTCGGCGTCGAGAATCATGCTCACACCGATGCGGTCTTTGACACTGGCCAGCGGGTTCTGGCTCTCCAGTTTGGCTACAACTTCCGCTACGGCCCCTTGCGTAACCCTATTGAGCCGGACGAGCGGGGTGTTGCCAATTAGCTCTGTCACATCCTTTGCAACTTTCGCAGTCAATTTCGTCCTCCAGCAGCTTGGAGCTTTCACACAAGGGCGCACGAAGGCTCCTTTGCAATTAAACATGAAATGATGAGCCTTTGTCTAGTACATTCATAGACATTATAGTATACTCCAAACTCGCGGCTGCTGGCCGATTTCCGGCGAGTTGAAGTGCAGAACGTGTGGCCGTGTTCCTCGGAGAGCCATGGCTTCTTGGGTGCCTCTTCATTGTCGTGATCGTGGTGCCGTGGTTCCACGCCGCTGGATTACGTCCCGGAGCTGTAAGCGGCATGACGGTGAGCGGAAACGTGTTTCCGCTTCGAAGGTCGAATTACAACTTGCGATGTCCCCGACCTGCCTGCAGCCGCAGGAGCGTGGCGACCAGTGCATCGATTTCTTCGCGCGTGTTGTAGAGAGCCAGTGAGGGGCGAACGGTGCTCTCGACGGTGTGCTGCCGGACCAGATCGACAACCCAGTTTCGGGACAGCGGAGCAAGGCCCGTGGTATATGAAGTCTTCAGCACTCACTTTGTCGGCTCGTGCAAAGCATTCGGTCGGACAGTATTCTGGCTTCGGGGCACCCCGAAATCCATTGGGGTGAGGCCATTATGTCGTGGGAGAGAGATCCCTTTTCCACATACTGCGCAACGCGCCGAGCGTGATGGGCAGGGCGCCGGCGAAGAGGAAGACCACATCCCCAACCATGCGGACCCATTCCAGCTTGTGGTAGGTACCGCCCATCAGAAATGTCAGGCGGCGCGCGTGCCAATACCCGTTGGCGATGGAATCCCAGAGCTGGATTACTCCTCCGGGGAACAGATCCAGGATGATCATGAGCGCGAGGCCCACATTAGCACCCCAGAAGCCCACCCGGACGAACTTCTCCGTCTCCTTCCATGTGGTGTCGGATTGCATGGCCCTCAGGCAGAAGACCAGGACCGCTAAGGCCAACATCCCAAAGACACCAAACAGTGCGGCGTGTGCGTGATTGGCGGTGAGCGACGTGCCCACCTCGAAGTAGGAGACGATCGGCAGGTTGATCAGGAAACCGAAGACCCCTGCGCCGACGAAGTTCCACACACCCACGGCCATGAGGAAGTAGATGGACCACTTCTGGCTCCAGGCCAGATCGTGGCCGCACGCGGAACACTGCGCCTTTCTCAGCTTGATGAAATCC
>Ga0209039_10001102_pt1 | contig 26032 bp, 14 predicted proteins | sample BogFormECP12_OM1_FD_188238 | JGI IMG/M metagenome (GOLD analysis project Ga0209039, IMG submission 188238) | Bog forest soil microbial communities from Calvert Island, British Columbia, Canada - ECP12_OM1 (SPAdes) (version 2) | ecosystem: Environmental > Aquatic > Freshwater > Wetlands > Bog ... | reverse complement strand
ATGCGCAGTTGGTGGGATGGTGATCTGGCGCACGCGGATGAAGAGGGTACCCGCGGGCACGGCAGGCGGGGCGCGAGGGGCGCCGCTATAGGGCGGGGTCGCCTGGTCACATCAGTTCACCTTAGAGGATACGGTGGTGGAATCGAGGTTTAGTGTCCTGAAGGCGCTAGTCGTATCAGATTTGCGATCCCGCGGGCTCTCAGGTAATCCTGATCCCCGGCGCGGCTCTCCAAAACGATAGCCGGCGGTTCACCCCGACTGACAAGAGCCATATAATGCGTCGCATACGTCCAGTCCGGCGGCCACGGCTTTGCGGACAACCCCCGGTCGGGAATTACCAAAGCAGTCTTGCGCGGCGCTATTTCTGGCGAGGCCCTGCGAATCTCCGACGCCATCGCAGCAAACTTCCGTCCCAGAGGCTTGGGCTTGTTCTGTAAATCCAGTAGACCCAACCCATATTCCAGGCTGGCGAAGCCTTTGATCGCGGGATCGATGTCGTGGGAGCACCACCACGTAATCCCCCAGACTTTTCCCGTGCTTACGATGTTGCGCACCACGTGCTCGGTAAACTCTGGCAGGTAAGCTTCCGGCATCCACTCCGGCGATGTGCCCACTTCTTCCACCCAGACTCGACGGCGAAGGTCGGTCTGGTAAGCGTACGCCAGTTCCACCATGTAGTCGGCCAGATGCAGGGAGCCAGGATCGGAATACTTGTAGCGGTCGAGCGCGCCCGTAAAAAAAACATAAGAATGTACTACTGTGGCGTGGCCGGTGGTTGCAATGTTCTGCCGGCTGAAACCGAAATCCGCGAAATAGTGGGAATCGTCAACCCCGTTCACGTGCAACTTACCGGGTGCGATCTGGTCGCAGTAGCGAAGGATCTCGGTAGCCCAGCCGTCGGCTTCCTTCTGCGAAACCGGATTGTTGTTTTCGTTTTGCAGAACTCCGAGCTCATTTCCCACGTCGAAACCAAGAAAACGACGGTGGTCACTAACAGTCGCGGCAATCCTGCTAAACAACAACTTCTCTGCCTCGATGACCTCAGGAGAGGTGAACATGTTCCAGTTCTTGCCGTTGTCGGAAGTGGCTAAGGGTGCGACCCACGCCGGCATGAAGGCAAGACCACTCATCCACCCGTTCAGAACCGTAACCTCGACGTCGAGTCCGGCTTTGTCAGCCGCGCCCAGCAAATCATGTACATGAGCAAGAGCCTGGTCACTCACACTGCTAATTCCGGGCTGGAAGATTGGCCATAAACACTGAATTCGGACGTGGTCGAGGCCGAGATCGGCAATCGCATTCAGATCGTCCGCGATTGCCTGCTGATCCCAATCCTGCCAGCAATACCACCAGCGCTTGCGGGGAACATAGTTAGCCCCGAAGCGAAGGCCAACGCTACGATCGGCAAGAGGCGTTGCGTCGCTGAGCATTGGTGAGCTCGACGCAACCGCCGCAGCACCTGCTAATAGAGAGGTCTTGAGAAAATTTCGACGGGAAAATTGATCAGATTCGTCCACAGACCCTCCGATTCAATTCGACTCAGTCACGACTGCAGTCTTCCGAGTAACATTCCGGCCTTCCAGCCGCACGAAGACCGGCTTCCCATCTGCGCTTGAAGATTTGTATTGCGCCTGAATCGTAACTGACTCGCGTGGAAACAGCGTGAAGTAGTTGTCTTCATAAGTTATGGGAAGGATCTCGTCGCCGTCTCTTCCCTTTGTTAGTTCGACGCGCATGAAGAACGCGATCTTGTCGGAGCAGTTATCAATGCTGATCGCGGCATTCGTTTCGCCTGCGACACTTGGCCTCAGTCGTGCAGAAATGTCGACGTCGGCGGCGGGCAGAGCGTTCAAGGCTGTGAAGTTCGCCCATTGCTCTGGTTGGTAGTCGAACTTATGATCAGCGTCCTTGCTCGGATCTCCTGCATCGTCTTCGGTTGTCGATTGCCAGTACACGTTATCGGCGAGCAATACGCCCGAGGAACTCGACAATTGACAGCGGACGAAGAATACGGGGGAGAGACCTTGGATGCGGGGTACAGACAAGACCTGGCTTGCAGATGACGCACCGACGTGCACATGTCTTGCTTCTGACGAGTACTGAATGGTCCCATCGAGGTTGTAGAACTTGACGGATGCCCGCAAACCGCTCTGATCTGTGAAGGTCCGATTGACTACCGAGATCTTTGCTTCCTTCCTGTTTCCTGCGTAATAGTCATACACCAAGCTCACTGGCCGCAAAGCCTTCTTGGCGCCAAAGTATGCTCCGCCGGGCTTCAGGTAGTAGTCAAACAGGTGGCCGAAGAAGGATGGCCAGTGATTGTTCAACATCCAGTACAACGTCATTTTATGGTTCGCCCAGTCGCGAGCCGCAAAACTCTCGAATTGCGCGCGGGTATTCTCGTAGTGAGCCATTTGCGCCTTTGCGGCAAATTCCTCCGCGCTTTGTGATGGCCCGTAGCGCTCGTCGATTGCCTTGCGGATGGTGCTTAGCCGGTTGTTGCCTACAATCGCCCCGGCATGGAAGTACCAGTACTCGTTGATGGGCCAGAGCTTGTCCTGCGGGATGAACTTCTTCAGGCTTTCATAGGGCGGAATGTGTTCGTTGTCGCCCTGCTCGGCGCAAGAGCCTCGCGCCGCTGCGTAGCCTGGATTGAACCAGTAGTTGGGAGGCCGCCAAGAGTAGGGACCCATCATGTGGACTCCGTCCCAGAGAGTCTCTCCGTTCTTGTCCTTGTTTATTTCTGAAACCGTGTTGACCACCGCATTCTGCCAGTGCAACTCGTCCTTGACGATCCGGTTGTAGTCGCGCCGGACGTCTTCCGGTGGAAGGCCGTCGCTGCCATTCGCCCATAGGAAAACCGAGGGGTGAGAGCGAAGCATCTGAATCTGAGCCCGCAGACTCTCGCGCGCGACGCGCTGGTCCTCCTCGTCCCACTGCTCCCACTTCTCCCATTGGTTACAGCACATCCAGCCGAACATGAGAGGGATGCCTTCCTGATCAGCCAGTTCGACAACGCTCTCGCTGGAAATCTTCGACTCCCAGCGAAGCATGTTCAGCCCCATGTCTTTGACGTAACGCAGGATTGCCTGCTCGCGCTCTTCGTCGTAGCGATACAGGAGATCAGGCGTATACACGGCTCCCCGCACCAGATAGTCCCGGCCATTCACCCGCAGGTAGAAGTTACCGCCCGGCCCAACATCCGGAAACTGATTGTCGGAGTCTCGATACTGCGTGATTTTGCGGATGCCAAAGTGAATGGATCTTGTATCAGAAGCAGTCCCGTCTATCTTGAATTCAAGTTTCAGTTGATACAGGTTCGGAGTTCCCCAAATGTACGGCCACCAAAGATCAGGCTCCTTTAGGACGAGCTGAGGATATTGTTGAGGACTGAAAAGCACTTCACGCTTCTCGTCCGGGCTGAGAGTCACCGCTTGGTGAAACTCGAAAGACGGCCGTCCTGGACGTGATATTTTGCCATAAAGCGTACCGTTAACCACAGCGGCAGTCGCATTTTTCACGTTACAGTAGACGGCGAGCGAAGCCGGGCTGAGCTTGGGGAGGGGCAGATCCGTCGAGACATACGGATCATCCAAAACGACCGCCCCGGTCGAGCGGAGATAAACCTGCTTCCAGATCCCCGCGTTTCGGTCGGGGAGAAATGAAAAGTGGCCGTCGTTGCTCTTCGGGCTCTCAACACCCAGATATTGCCAATTGATCCAATCGTGCCAGCTGTCCGCGAGTTCGACGACGCCATCAATATCCTGGAGGCGTTGCTCGGGGGTTATCTTCACTGCCAGAACGTTGCCCGGTCCGGGCTTGATCCAATTCGTCACATTCAGTTCGAATTGGTTGTACATGCCGACAATCTGCTCGCCATCAGCCACCAGTTTGCCGTTCAACCAGATCTCGGCACGGTAATTGATGCCTTTGAAAACCAGCCAGTGAACACTGCCTGTTGACGGCACAGGAAATCTTGTTCTGTACCACCACTCATGGCGAAAAAGATCATGCGGCACAAAGGCCAGATTCATCCCTAAATAAAGGTTCGGGTAGACTCCATTGTCTTCGAGTGTTTGTAATACCGTGGACGGCATCTTAGCGATTCGATACCAGGCGGAATCGTCATAATCGGCCCGTGAAATCAGTTCGCCGGTATCAGTGGCCTTCGCTTGTGCCATCCGCCAGCCAGCCTGAAGTTCTACTGTTTCGCTTCCAACTGCAGACAGCTGGAAGCAAGCAATCGAGAGAAGCAACGCAGCGATTTGAATGACAGGTTTCATGGAACTGTGAGCAGCGAACCTGGATTATTGTCCACCACCACTCCCGCGCCACCTGTGCCGTTGATCAACTCGGTCATGGCTCCCTTGTGCAGGACGTTATTCGTAATGACGCAGTTCTCCAAGTTGCGGTGGTAGATGCCGTAAGAGGGGCTGCAGGGGCCGGTGAGATTGCCGCTTTGATCTCCGGCCTTGAAGGAATTGCCTACGCAGGTAACCCCGCAAGCCCCCTCCAGTCTAATGTGTGAGCAGTCCGGACTGTTCTTGGCCGCCGCACTTCCGCTGCGGTAGAAAAAGTTACCCGTGATCGTGATGTGTCCACAAGGATCGTTGTTCTTGGGACTGAGCACGGCAATCCCCGCAAGATAGCTGTAATCGAAGTAATTGCCAGTGACTTGGAACATGCTCCCTGAGTTCTCAATCAAGACGCCATGCTGGTTGTTCCACTCTATGCGGTTGCCCGTCATCGTCACTGCGGAGTTCCACGGGCCATGAGCACCGAATCCGGCTCCTTTGTTGTCGCTGAGCCAGCAGTCCAACACCCAGCAGTCCCAGCCATCGAAGTAGATCCCGTCGCCGCCGTTGTAGGCGACCATGGAGTGGCGAATGTTCCAGCACCAGCAATGGATCATGCGCACTCCGTCGCCGGTGAAGTGCATGATTTGGCAGGTATCAATGCGATGCGCATTCTCCTTGGCATCGGGATGAGTGCTAGGATCGGGATCATCGCGCATGATCCCGTGTACTTTGCTCCCCAAGTCGCCGCCGATCAGGCACAGGCCCTGAATGGTAACGCCCCGCGTGCCGGAAATATCCAGCAGGCAAGGTGCGCTGGCGTCAATCAGCTTGATCTGCGATCCGCCCGGCCGCTCGTAGTCAAACGCCGGGATGCCAATTAAAGCCGTGTTCGAGCGCATCGTCAACCGGCGGCTGCAGTAGACTCCCGGCGGCATAAAGACGGCCACGGGCTGACGCAGGCTGCCGATTTGAGCGACTGCATCGAGCGCAGCCTGGATGGCGGCTGTGTCGTCGGTCTTACCGTCACCCTTCGCACCGAATTGATGCACATCCACGTAGCTCTGGCCCAACAGTGCGGTCGCGGAGTTTTCCTGGGCACAAACCCAGGGGGAGGCCGCGGTCCCAAAAGCAAGGGAAGCACTCCCAGCCAGCGCGCTCTTGAGCAAAGTGCGGCGATTAGCTGTCGACATTTTGCTGGCCTCCTATCGGGCGTTCAAAAAGACAGCCGCAGTCCCAGTTGCACTTCGCGCGGGGAGTTGCATTGCCCGGAAACCTGGCCGAAGGTCCCGCCGTCGACGGTCCCATTCGGACCGCAGAACTGGGGATGGTTCAGGGCATTGAATGTCTCCAGCCGGAATTGCAGGATCGAACCCTCGCGAAGCATTCCCATTCCAAAGTCCTTGGAGAGGGCCATGGTCGTGACGTTGTTTCCCGGCGCTCGAGCACTGGAAATGAAGCGCGGCGCATTTCCGAGTGTCACGCCCGGTTCCACCCCGGCTGGAATCTGCGTATAGTCGGGAGTCGGCACGGCATCCTGCGGATTGGCGAAGTACTGGTCTCTCCAGTTGCTGCCATGGTTGCGACGCAGAGGAGCCAGCAGGGTCGGACGATGGCTATATCCGCCGGGAAGCGCCAGGCCGTTCTGCTGGCCGAGCGTAAGAGGAGTACCGTTGTCGAGCCGCCAGGTTCCGTTGATCTGCCAGCCGCCGAGGAAGCTGTTGACCCATGAATTCCAGTTGCCGCCCCAGGATTTCCCTTTTCCGAAGGGAAGCTGGTAGACCCATGCCAGATTCAAGACCTGCGGGATGTCCGCCTGGGAGACCGAGCGCTCCCGGCTGGGATCATTGGGATCAATGAGACCCGTTGGGATGTAGCCACCGGACAGCCAGGTGACATTGCTGCCGAGGGTGGCATTGTCGATGCTCTTGGAATTCACATAGGTCGCCAGAAATTGCAGTCCCCTCGACATCCGTTTTTCCACCTTGATCTGCAGAGAGTGATACGTCGAGGAGGCGATGGGAGGAAACGATCCGCTCACGCCGGTGAACTGCGGGTAGGGCAGGTAAAGTTGGTACATCTGGAGACTGTAAGAGAGAGGAGCGGTGGGATCGGTGATGACTCCGTAGAACGGGCTGTCCTGGGGATAGCTGATAAGGCAGTCCACCGTGAGAGTGTTGCACGGCTGTGTAGCGGTGTTGTTCGGACTATCAACCGGCAGACTTTTTACCCACGAGCCGAGATGGCTGAGGTTCTGCGCGCCGTTGAAATACAGGTGTGTACCCTTGGTGCCGACATAGGCTGCATCTACCAGGATTCCGAACGGCAATTCATGCTGAATGCCGAAACTCCAAGTCTGGGTATAAGGCAAGGCATTCCAGTTACGAATGACGCCGTCAACGCCGTTACCCAGATAGGTCGCTAGTCCATGGGAACTGCCGAAGGGTGCGATCAGGCCATTCGGGAAGGGATCGCTCAAGCGTCCCCAGGGAATGGTGGGATCGCCGTTGTAGCTGGTGATCCATCCGGTCGTGGTGTCAAAGCCGTCATATCCGACCACGCCAACGCCGGCGGCGCCGTATTCGCTGGGCTGGTAGAAAATGCCGTAGCCGGACCGGACCACAGTACTTGGCCGCACTCGCCACGCGAGGCCAACTCGGGGCGCGATCCCGTGGTAGTTCGTGTCGGCCACATGCCGTTCATGGTTGCTGGCATAGACCAGCCCGCCATGCAGGTTGCTCAGGCATGGCTCGCCTTCATTGGCAAAACAAGGTAACGCCGGCAAGGGAGAAACAGCGTTGGGATCGAACCACGACATCTTGTTGTAGCGCTCAGTACGCGGAATCTCCAGTTCGTAGCGCACGCCAAGATTCAGCGTGAGCGTGCTCGTGATCTTCCAGTTGTCGAGCGCATAGAAACCGTTCCGGAAGTTTTGGGCAGCCGTAGCCACGGGGAACTCATATTGCCCCCAACCGTACGTGCCCACACCCGTGAGGAAGGACGCCAGGGCATCGCCACTGCCTCCGCTGGGCAGTTGCTGAGTCGTGGAGTGATCGTAGGTGAACAGGCCGTCGGGCGTGCCCGGCTGGCTGGAATTAACCCGGAGCACGCGCATCTCTGCGCCAAACTTGAACTCGTGCTGTCCGCGCACGTGGTCGAGCGAGCCGGTCACGTGGTGGGTTTCCTGCGAGTAGCGCTGAATGGACCACGGCTGCGCGCCGATCGCGATCCAGCCGTAACCGGCCATGGAGTAGTTGTCGCCCGTGATGATTGAGGGCGCAGCTTTGTAGCCTGCACTCTCAATGTAGGGGGGTAACCCCAAGTCCGAAACCGGGTCGAACTGCGGGTATTCCTTGTTAATGCCGCTGACCTGGTGAAGGACCCGCGTGAAGCCGTAAGCCACACTCAACACTGTGTTGGGACTGAAGCTGTGGACATCATTGAGCGCCAGCATCCTCGGCCCGTAATTTGCCGGACCACCGCTGTCCGGCGTAAGCGGGTTGTGGAACGCCTGCGCGGCCAGCCACGGATTGCGGCCCCAGGAGAAACGAGCACTCATTGTGTTTTTGTCGTTGAATTGCTGGTCAACACGAACGTCGATCTGGTCATGGTCATTCTGATTAGTCGCCGAGGCTGCCCAGTTGTTGTAGGGGTTGTAGGTCCCGCCCGGTCCTCCCGTGGAATTGTTGGGCAGAGGGTAGTACGACATCATCTTATAGGCCACGGGGTCGATCAGATTGCCAAGCGTCGCAGGGAGCTGATATGCGGCCGGGAGGTTGGGATTGCCCGGGCTCTGGTACTGGGACATGTCGTTCTTGGGAACGAACGCCGTGTGCACAACGCCACCCTGGTTGGAATCGTAGTAACCGACGTAGGGATCCCAAATCTGGCCGGCATCGACGCTGCACCGGCCCGTGCTATCGAAGGTGCCGCCTGCATAGCCGCAGAGCTCTCCGAAGTCGCCGTTCCGCTCCGTCGGACTCGGCACGCCGGCCTGAACCGTGCCCGTGCCAGATCGGATGCGGTTGCCTTCGTAATCCACGAAGAAGAAAGTCTTGTTCCTGCGAATGGGGCCGCCGAGCGTTACCCCGAAGTCGTTGTAGCGAAGCGGAGGCATAGGGATGTTCTGTTGGTCGTTGTACCAGTTGTTGGCGTCGATTACCTGGTTGCGCCAGTATTCGTAGGCGCTGCCGTGGAACTGGTTCGTGCCGGACTTGGTCACCATGTTGACCACGGTGTTGCCGCTGTATCCGATCTCGGCGCTGAAGTTATTCTGCTCGACCTTGAATTCCTGCACGGCATCGGGCGACGGCCGGTAGAGGGGAATCTGGACTGAGCCGTTCTGTTCGTAGCCGGTGGTGCTCACGCCATCCACCAGAACATCGGATTGGGCATTCCGGCTGCCGTTGGAGGTGAAATTGTTGGCGGTAAACTCGCCGCCGATACCACCGAAGCTATTCCCTGGAGCTGGGTTTACGCCGGGAGCGAGGAACGTGAGATCCATCACCTCGCGGCCAATCATGGGCAGGTTATTAATGAAGATCTGGTTCACCTCCTGCCCGGTGGTGGCGTCCTGCGCGGCGAGCAGAGGAGCTTCAGCAGTAACCACTACTTGTTGCGCCCCCCCAGCAACTTTCAACTGAACATCCGCCGTCGCGTTCTGGTTCACATCCAGCGTGAGGCCAGTACGGGTGTAATCGCCAAATCCCGGAGCCTTCACTGACAACTCGTAAGTGGCGGGAGGCAGCGGGCGCAGCAGATATAGTCCCTGCGCATCCGTGGTTGCCTTGTACTGATACTGCTTGCCCACGTCCGTCAGGGTCACCTTCGCATTGGGGACCATCGCCCCGGTGGGATCGGTCACGTGACCGGTGAGCGAGCCGCTGTAGAGTTGGGCATGCAGGGGAATGGCCAACACCGCCAGAACAATTGCTGCCGCGATCGTGCTGACCGTGATTCGCAGAGTCCAGACCGCGTATGTATGAAACACGAATGATTTCGTCGACGCAGGCAACGGCATTTCACACCTCCAAAGTCGAGTTCTCGCAAGTATCCAGCAAGGGAAGAAAGCGTGTGATGCCCAGAACGAGTGGCGCTCACATGCTCCCCTCCAGTGGGAGCGCTGAGGCGTCAACGGGGGCTACAGATACTGATGAAAGGAGAATTGCGAGCGTCCCCGCAGACGCCGCACCTGACTTGACAATCCATCCGCAGATTGAGCCCGGGAAGGACTTCAATCTGGACTTTTACGACAAGTTGTACACCTTAACGTAGGCAACCTGCATGTAATTTGGACTCGCGGTCGAAGAATTGACCTGGCTGTGCCATGACGAAGTCTTCGGCGACGCGACGCCATTGTTGAGAATGATGAAGTACGGTCCCGTCGGTATATTGACGGTGTAGTTGCACATCAGCGTACCATCCAGGTAAATCTTCACGTACTGGCCTTGTTTGTAGGCCATGGCATACGTGTGGTAGGCCGCTGACAGATTCACGCCGGCATCGATGAGGTACTGGACATTCCCCGAACTGTTGAGATGACAGGCGAATATGCGATCCGCATCGACCGACCCGGATGTGAACCCACCTTCGTGCAAGTCAATTTCTGCGCCACTGCCTCCCGGGGCAGCCAGAAACCAGATGGCCGGCCACGATCCGTTGCCGGTATAGGGCAGCTTGGCACTCACCTCAACGTAGGCATCCTGAAACTTGAACCCCTGCGTCGACGTGAAGCGAGTGTCGGGATAGGAGGAAATGACCGCGCCCGTCCATGTAAATCCTTTTGCGGTCGAACCCTTCTTGGCTTCCAAGGTGAGTCCGGTTCCAGTACTGATAAAAGACGGCAGATCATAATCCAGGTAGTAACTGCCTGCCTTGCTGATGGCTGAACTGTTCGTGGGCTGACCTTTGGCCGTGTTCCATGGCCAGCCATTAGCCGCGTTGTCAGTTATGAAAGGGTCCCAGTACGTTGAATTCAAGGATCCGGCAGTGAAATCATCCTCGAAGATCAGGCTGCCTATGGTTTGTGCCTCTAGCTGTACAGCGGTGGTCAAGAGAAGAAACAGCAGCCCCAATGCGATCTTAAAGAGCGGCCCCTGTGCCTTCGCCATGGTCTTCTCCCCTCTTTTGCCAATTCCAATGCCAACCGTTACCTGCGCGAACCCCCGGTCGGATCCACGGTTGGCCTGGTCGAGTTCACACCACGAACGCAGGCTACTCGCCCTTTCGAATTGTTGTCAACCCTGATTGTGATCTTGCATGATCGCCTTCGCTTTGTTACGAAATCACGAAGGCTCGAATGAGTGAAAGATTGGCAGTTTTCAACGGTCAATTGGGGAGGAACTGCACGGAACTGCTGATCGAAGGTGTCGTCATCGAATATTGGCGGCACGGTCGGGCGAGTCAAGACAGGCGCAGACTCTTGAGCGAGGCGCGAGCCGCTCCTCGACTGATATCAGGCACAATGACCAATTCAAGGACGATGGCCCCCGAGAGGTCAACCTGATACTGCTCGACCTCGCGGATTGAGTTAGGGGGACTGAAATTCCACTGCTGGCGCACAATTTCTCGAAACGAGCGCCCGCCATCCCCAGACCATCGCAAGACGAACTCTTGGGTACGCTCTATCTTGGTTTCTTCGAAGACGAGCGCGATGCGTTTGAGTTTTTGTGGCTCATCGAAGATTAGGCGGATGGTTTGAGCGCCAGAATCGGCGGCACGCCAGCCCCGCATTTCTCCTGAGACTAGCGCAGACTCGACCGGATATTCCTTCTCTTCCGACGTGACCTCGACCACGGCAATACGGTCGAGGTCGAGGCAGCCTTCGTCGGGATGCGGAACATCGTGGGGAATCGGCGTGATTAGGCGCTTGCGCATAACACGCTAGTTTACCTCCGCTACTGCTCTCGTGATTGCCGATTGGATCGGGCTTGCTCCGGTTGAGTCTGAGGTGCCTTCGTTTGCCGGAACTCAATTCCGCATTCGAAAATCGATTGACCGCTCCCCACTTTCGCACAATCGACATCGTCAGTTTTCGATGTCGAAGTAAATCTTTGTTGTGGCGCGGTACTGGGCGATCTTCTTGCCGTCCAGTTCCATCTCTAATTCTGCCACTCGCGCCCACTTCAGGCCACGAATGGTTTTTGCCGCTTCGGCTACCGCGTTTTCTGCGGCTTTTGCAAAGCTCTCTTTGGAAGTTCCGACTACCTCAACAATCTTTTGCGCCATTGCGGTTCTCCTTTGAGTTCTCACTGTGGATTGTACTGCTGGTCTGTGCCGTCGTCGCCCCACCCCACGACCCTTGCGGGTGATTGGCAGAACATCGCCGAGTGCACAACACGAAATCGGTTATCTCATCTTTTGCCCACCAGATGCGTCATGCCACTCGTTCTCGGTACGATTGCCAAGCGGACGAGGCGTAGCATTGGACAATGAGCAGAATACATCCAGGATGCCCCGACTCGGACCCTCCTGATCGGTTGCCTACTGATGTCCTCGTTCGAGAAGAGCTAGACGAGGATGACGACGATGAGGACGACGAAGGCGACCGCAAGAAAAAGAAGATGACGATGAGGACGACGAAGACGACGGCTACTCAGAGTGAGCGTGCCCCTATTCACTTCAGTGGGTGAAGGATGAAGCGCGAACATTTCGTCAAGGTAGTCGAGGAAACGCTCGACTCGCTCCCCCAAGAATTCCGCAGTCGCATTCGTAAACTTGCTGTGCTGGTAGAGGATGTGCCTCCGAACCAGCCATCACGGCAGTCGGGGCAGCAAAGGCGGCTGTCGTTGAAAGATCAGCAACCGACGTGCCGCCGAAACGGTAAAATGCCAGCGTGGCCTGCATCCGCGAAGTACCAGCAGTTCACGATAACCATCTAAACCATGGCCTCTATGAAAATCACGCGCCGCTCCTTTGTTAACGGCACTTTGACTGCGTTACTGATTCCGAGTGATTTTGTTGCCCTCGCCCAGCAGCAGGGCATTGCCTCGCGGGGCGTGAAACCCCAAGCTCGCCCGGCCAGTTCGGGACGTCCCTTCAATGCGCGTTTCGTTGACGTCGCAAAGTCGGCTGGGTTACACCAACCCACCATTTATGGGGGAATCGAATCCAAGAAATATATCCTCGAGGCGAATGGTTGCGGATGTGCTTTCATCGACTACGACAACGATGGATGGATGGACATCTTCCTGCTCTGTGGAACACGCCTTGATGGCGCGCCAGAGCAAGCCACCAATCGCTTGTACAAGAACAATCGCAACGGCACTTTCACTGACGTAACCGAGAGTGCTGGGCTGCATGCCGTGGGATGGGCGAACGGCGTTTGCATCGGAGACTACAACAACGACGGATGGGAAGACATTTTCTGCACCTATTTTGGACAGAACCGGCTCTATCGAAACAATGGCAACGGCACCTTTACCGACATCGCCAAAGAAGCGGGACTGCTCAGCGCCGAAACCCGCTGGGGAACTGGCTGCAGCTTCGTCGATTACAACCGGGATGGCCACCTGGATGTGTTTGTTTCCAACTATGTACGCTTCGATCTGGAGAAAGCTCCCGTGCCGGGGGAGGGTGCGACTTGCAATTGGAAAGGAATTCCGGTGAATTGCGGACCGATGGGGCTGCCAACCGGACGCCACCTGCTGTATCGCAACAACGGCGACGGCACGTTCACCGACGTCAGCAAGGAAGCAGGAATTGACAAGGGCACTGAAAGCTATGGAATGACAGTCGTCGCGGCGGATCTTGACGAGGACGGATGGCCCGACATCTTCGTGGCATGTGATTCCACTCCCAGTCTGCTGTTCATGAACAATCACAACGGCACGTTTCGGGAGGAAGGTGTGGTTCGCGGTGTCGCATTGAGCGACGACGGCATGGAGCAGGCAGGAATGGGAGTCGGCATCGGAGACTACGACTTGGACGGACACTTGGATCTGTTCAAGACTCATTTCATGGGTGATACCTGCGGCATTTACCACAACGATGGCACGGGCAACTTCGATGACCTGACTCGGGCCGCAAAAATTGGCGTCGAAACCAGGTTCGTAAGTTGGGGCACAGGAGTTGCCGACCTCGACAATGATGGGTATCCGGACATCTTTATCGTCACCGGAAGTGTTTACCCGGAGGTCGAGCGCAAGCTGCCAGACTATCCCTACAAAACGCAACGCATTGTTTTCCGGAACCTGGGGAATGGGGTGTTTGAAGAACTCGGGGAGGAGGCGGGGCCGGGCGTCATCGAACCTCATTCCGGACGTGGTTGTGCTTTTGGGGACTTCGACAATGACGGCGATATCGACGTTCTGATTGTCAATATGAATGAACCGCCGTCATTGCTGCGAAACGACCTTACCGGCAAGCAGAACTGGATCAAGATCCTACTGGAGGGCGTGAAATCCAATCGTAGCGCCATCGGCGCCCGAGTCTTGGTTCACTACGGAAATAAAGTCCAGGCACAGGCCAGGGTGAGTCAGTCCAGTTACTACTCCTCAAGCGATCCTCGTCTGCATTTCGGCATCGGAGAGTCCAAGGTAGTGGACCTGGACATCTACTGGCCAAACGGCCTGCACGAACGCTACAACGCTATACCGGCCAACCAACTGGTCACGATACGAGAAGGAAAGGGCATTGTGAATAACAAAGGTTGGAGCCGAGATTAGCCGTTACGGGAACGATAAAGTCGAAATGAAACCATTTTCCGCTAGTGATATTCTCGACCCGTGCAACGGCTTGGCGGTTCTGCGATCTCCAACCTTCGCTTGACGGAATTTTCCGGACGCGTCACCGGCTGGATGAAGCAACACAGGAATAATCCCTGGTTTGTGCTGCTCCTCCTGGCGCAGCTGGTGGCGAGCGCATCCGCCCAGGACCAAGGGCCAGGTTGTGCAAAGGCCCGTTCCCACCTGAGCAGCGCCCAGGCCGCCATCAATGCCAAGGATTCGCTGACCGCAGTCCAAGAGCTGAACCAAGCCGTCCAGGTCGCCCCCCGGTGCGCAGATGCATATCTGCTGCTGGGTCTGACTGAATTCCGTAACGGCGCAACCGCCGATTCGATCCAGCACTACCAAAGAGCACTCCTGCTGCAGCCCCGGTCGTACTCCGGCCATTACGATCTGGCACTGGCTTATCTGCAGGAACAAAAACTCCAGGAGGCGCGCGCGCAGCTCGAGGAAGCGGTGAAGCTCGATCCCAGCCAGGCAGATGCGCTGTACAACCTCGGGATAGTGCTTCAGGAACTGGGCCATCCCGCCGAGGCGCTCATCCAATTGCAGCGAGCAAGAGCCCTGAATTCGAAGCGCCCAGATGTAGCATTCAATATCGTTCGAGCAGAACTCGAGATCGGACAAGTCGCTGCAGCGCGAGCGGAGGCCAGGGATTCGGCCAAGCAGTTCGGGATTGACGCTCAATGGTGCACGGCAATCGGGCAGCTCTTCCTACAGAGCAACCAGCCTAAGGATGCTGTTCCCTACCTGCAGCGGGCTCTTCGCAGTCGTCCGGATGACGCCGAACTTCGCCATCAATTAGCGGGTGCCTACCTGCAATCCGGACAACCAGACGAAGTCCTTCTTACGATTGGGGAGCCGACAACGTCGGACGATCATTACCTGCGCGGCAGTGCTTACTATCTTTCCCATCGGTTCCGCGAAGCCGACAGGGAATCCGAAGAGGCCCTCGATCTCGCCCCTGATAACCCACAGATTCTGGTGCTGCGGACGCGTCTCCTGCAGCGTGCTGGGGACCAGAATGAAGCTCTGCAGACGGCGCAAAAGGCCATCACGCTCGCCCCCAATTGGGAGCAGCCTTACTACCTTGCGGGTGTGAGTTCGTATTTCCTCCGTCTCTACGAAGAGGCTGTGAAGAATTTGGCACGGGCTGTGGAACTGAACCCTAAGTCGGCGAGGGCGCTATTTGTGCAGTCCATTGCCTTGGTGAACTTAGGGAAAATGGACGATGCTGAGACCTCTCTACGTCGCGCCGTCGCTCTGCAACCAGGGAACGCCCGTCTCAACTGTCATCTCGGAATCCTGCTGGAACGTATGGACAGAAACGCGGAGGCGGAACGGTTTTTCAGAAAAGCGATCCAACTCAAGCCGGAATACGCATTGTCGCACTACGAGCTAGGGAAACTCTTGGCCAGTTCCAGTCATTTGCGGCCAGCGACACTGCAGTTAGAACAGGCCATAAGGTACGACCCGGGGTTGATCGCAGCCTACTATCAGCTGGGCCGGATCTACGCCAAACTCGGAGAGCCCGAAAAATCGGAGCACATGCTTGCGGAATTCAACCGCCTGCACAAACAGGAACAACAGGATCCGCACGACGACCAGGCGCGCGATGATGACGCCAAGAAAGAAACAGATGCACAATGAAGTGCGGCTCCAGATCCGCAAAATCCGCTGCCATCTGTGAGCCTCGAACATATACACATAGCATACATAGAGTGCAGGAGACGATCCGACAACTGCCCTAGTTGGTCCAAAACAAGGCCAGATAATTGTTTTGAATTATTCTCGCATACATTTGAACAAGATGGACTTAGCTATAAGAACAGTCTGATCTGCGCAAGGCCGGCCGGGGGCGGTTTCCCAATTTTTTTGTTGACAACCAACCTACATATGCGGTTATGTGTCCCCGTCTGAAGTAATGCGCATGGACCTGCCAAATTTTGTCGGCCGCTGCTTCTGGTCGTACTTGCGCCACGATGGCCTTTATAAGACGCGCATCATGAAGTAACTCCAATGTGGCAGGCACTGGATGAAGGGATATCGGATGAGGGGAGCTACTGAGTAATTTATCAGGCACCTCTCGCCTCTGTCCCGAGACTGACCCTGGAGGTGCTGCATGAAGCGCCAATCGCTCCTCAAGTTCTGGGTTTGCAGCTTTGCCGCAATCCTGCTCTGTGCCGGACAAATCCTCTATGCCGAAGTCACCGGCGCGATTCTGGGAACCGTGGTGGATCCCAGTGGCGCGGCCGTAGCCAACGCCAGCCTGACTTTGCACAACCTGAACACAGGGTTGGTTCGCAAGGTGAAGACGAACGCGGACGGCAGCTATGAGTTTCTGAGCGTCCCGGTGGGCGAGAACTATTCCGTACAGGTAGAACTTTCGGGCTTCCAGACCACCGCTCTGACCGGCATCAAGCTCGATGTAAACCAAAAGTACCGTGCCGACTTTACCCTCAAAGTCTATGCCTTCAAAGAGACAGTGGAAGTCGTCGCCAACGCCGCCCAGGTGGACACCAGCAATACGCAACTGGGAGACGTCATCTCGGACAAGAAGATGACGACTCTGCCGTTGAACGGCCGCAGCTACATTGACTTGATGGGCCTGCAGGCGGGCGTGGTGCCAGTTTCCTCGGATGCAGCAGTCGGCGACCGCCCGGTCTCCGGCAATGGAAATTCCGGGCAGATGTCGGTGAACGGCCAGCGGGAATCGGCCAACTCGTTCCTGGTCAACGGCGGCGATGTCGAGGAAAGCGTCAACAACGGCGCTTCTATCGTGCCCACGCTCGACTCCATCCAGGAATTTCGGCTCATGACCAGTTCGTTTAACGCTGAATACGGGCGCTTTTCGGGTGCCATTGTCAACGTCGTGACCAAGAGCGGAACAAACGAGATTCACGGCTCCGTCTACGAATTCCTGCGGAACGAGGACATGGATGCTCGTGGCTATTTCGATCCGACCCGGGCCCCTCTAAAGCGCAATCAGTTCGGCGGCACCATTGGCACGCCTGTCGTCAAGAACAAGCTGTTCTTTTTCGGCGATTACCAGGGCACTCGCGAAGTGGCGGGAGCCTCCACGTTTGTTTCTGTGCCTTCTGCGCCGGAACGTGGCGGCGACTTCTCGGATCTCGGGACTACTGGCTTTGGAGCGTTTAGCGGATCGGTGCGCAGCGGAAACACCCCGACAAATTTCGCGCAGGTGTTAAGCAATCGTCTGGGCTACACCGTCATCCCGGGCGAACAGTACTGGTTTAGTGGCTGCACCACGACGGATACCACGACGGGCTGCGTTTTCCCGGGAGCCAACGGCCCTTTTGTTCCCCAGTCGGCGTGGTCTCCCGTGGCAATAAAAACCCTGCAATTCATTCCCGAGCAGACGGGCGTGCAGAGTATTGCCCAGGGTGCGGGCCAACCTCCACTCGAACGGCCATTCTTTTCCAGCGCAGCTTACAAATCCAACGTACGCGACGAGAAGTTCGGAATTAAGGTTGACCTGAACACTGGCCACGGCGGGACGCTCTCTGCTTATTATCACTGGGACGACGCCAATTACCAGGCTCCTTACAATGCGCTTTCGAACCTGCCGGGCTTTGCGGTGGACACGCCATCCCGCGCGCAGCAGATCGGGGTGAATTACACGACCATCTTCAATGCCAATACGGTCAATGAGTTCCATGTGAGCTACACGCGCTTCGCCTTCCTGAAAAACAAGCCGGTGGAGGGACTGGGCGACGTCACTAGTTTTGGGTTTGTTAAAGGTGGCTTGGGCGTCATCCCTTCAAATCCCAAGTACGAGGGTGTCGCCTCCATCAACCTGTTAAACACGGGAGCCTGGTTCGGAATGCCCGACGGCATCACCGGCCAGTACAACAACACCTATCAGATTACGGACAATTTCACTAAGGTAAAGGGCAAGCACACTCTCAAGTTCGGGGGCGACGTCCGCTATATCCAGGTCAACGAACGCAACACCTACACCCCAAACGGCTGGTTCCAGTTCTCGGGAGGCGAAACCGGCAACGATTTCGCCGACTACCTCCTGGGCGCCCCGGACTTCTTCAATCAAACCAGCCTTCAGCTCCTGGACTCGCGTACCAAATACTTCGGGCTCTACGTGCAGGACACGTTCAAAGCGACTTCCAACCTGACCGTCAACTACGGATTGCGCTGGGATGTCAGCCAGCCCTTCTATGACACAAAGAACCGGCTTCAGACTTTTGTGCCCGGAAAGCAATCGAAAATCTATCCGGATGCCCCGGAAGGCTTTGAGTTCCCCGGCGACCCCGGCATACCGCGCACGCTCGCTCCGACGCAATACGATCGGTTTGCGCCTCGGCTGGGGATCGCCTATTCGCCAAGCGCTAACGAGGGGTTGTTGGGCAAGATCCTTGGCGGGCCAGGCAAAACCAGCATCCACCTGGGTGGCGGACTTTACTATACCGCCATCGAGGATCTGACCCTCTTTAATGAAGTGGGCGATCCTCCTTTCGGGCTGTTCTACATCAGTCCCGTGCCGGTCTACCTGGAACAGCCCTATATGTCCCGCAACAGCGCCGATCCCGGACAGCGCTTCCCCTTCACTATTCCGGCGCCAGGAGCCACCGGAATCTGGGATCAATATCTTCCCATTGGTACTGCGCCTACATTCAGGCCGACCAACAAGCTTCCTTATTCCGAGCAGTTCAATCTCACCATCCAGCGCGAAATTGCCCGCACGACTGTGCTGACCGTTGGCTACGTGGGATCGCGCGGCCGCCACCTGCTCAACGAGATCGAGTTGAATCCCGGGAATGCGGCCACGTGCTTACAGATCGCAACGCTCATGCCAGCAGGCCAGGGCTGCACTCAATATGGAGAGGACACTATATACACCACACAGGGCGGCGAGACCTTTTATGGCACGCGTCCTTACTCGGTTACCTCAGGTCGTGGGCTTACGGCGAATCCCCCGGAAATGGACTTTCAGAGCAACCCTTGGGAGGCCACCGAGGCCAATTCGGCCTACGATGCCTTGCAGGCCAGTGTGCAAAAGGATGTCGGCAGGTTCCGCTTCCTGGGCGCTTATACCTGGTCCAAGTCCTTCGACAATTCTTCCGGTTTCTATGATGAGCCTAATCCCTATAATCCACGCGCTAGCCGGGCACTTTCCACCTTTGACTTAACCCAGAATTTTGTGATGAGCTACAGCTATGATTTGCCCTTCACCAAATCAACACACGGCGTCCAGGGCAAGTTGCTCTCGGGTTGGACGGTCACGGGTATCACTCGCTTCACTACCGGTTTCCCGGTGACCGTCGGTGAGAGTGACGATGCTTCCTTGTGCGGCTGTGGGGGAGCAGATGTTCCCAACTACAATGGCCAGCCGATCCATTTCCTTGACATCCGGAAAACCGGCTCTTGGTTCCAAGAAACTCGGGACCAGAACAATAATCCGGTTGCCCCCTTTACCACGGAAGCCCCGGGCGTGTTCGGCAATTCCAACCGTCGTTTCTTCCACGGTCCCGGCATAAACAACTGGGACTTCTCTCTCCACAAGAGCACGCTGATCACAGAAAAAACGAATCTGGAATTCCGGGCGGAATTTTTCAATGTTTTCAACCACGCGCAGTTCAGCGGCGTTAGCGGCGATATCCTTGGCAGTTTTGGGACGGTGACTGGCGCGCGCGCTCCGCGTATCGGGCAGGTGGCGCTGAAACTTTCTTTCTGAGGGCCGGCTAGACATCCGGCCTGCTTTGAAACATCTACTGGTTGCGAAAGGCCCCATGAATTTCGGCTTCAGGAAGACGTTTGTCTTGGCTTTCCTTTCCATTTGCTGCTGTTCCGGCAGTACGTTGGCCCAAATGAATGGCGAGGCGGCGAGTGACTGGGCGGTCGTATTCCGCGACACACTGCAGCATGACGTGCTCCAATTCTGGATCGATCACGCCGTCGATAAACAATACGGGGGTTTCCTTGGCCGGCTCGATCGCCAGGGCCGGCCGACCGACTACGGCAACAAGTCCGTCGTACTGATTTCACGGTCCTTGTGGTCGTTCTCTGAAGCGTACCGCCGCTATCCGGATCCCATGTATCAAAAAATGGCAGCTGAATGTCTAAAGTTTCTGCGCGACAAGATGTGGGACAGAGAGCATGGCGGCTATTACTTCATGGTGACCCGTGAAGGAAAAATCGTGGACTCGACCAAGCAGTTGAATCCGATGTCGTACGTCATGGAGGGATTGGCCGAGTACGCTCTCGCCTTTCACGATCATCAAGCTGCGCAGGAAGCGCTGGATCTGTTCCATGTCATCGACCAGCATGCTCACGATAGTCAATATGGTGGTTATCGAATCGCCTTCACTGCCGATTGGCAGTTTATTCCCAACTACAAGGATGGCCCGAACGGCGCCGGATCGTTCGGACGAAAGTCCTACGATTGGCACCTGGGCCTGCTGGAAGCGCTGGCCACACTGTACGACGTGAGCGGAGATCCGCAAGTAAAGAGTCGGGTGAACGAACTCCTGGACATTTTTGCGAACAAGATCATCGACACGGAGGTCGGTTACGGCCGCTACTACTTCAACGATGATTGGAGTGTCGCCGATCGCGATGGCGACTCAAAGAAATGCGAATACGGCCTGGATCTGGAAGCGAGTTGGCTAATCACTGAAGCAGCGCAGCGCGTTGGACGCCAGAACGATGCAAACATTCGACGCGCCAGCCTGGCATTGGTCGATCACGCCCTCCGATACGGATTTGATACTGCGCACGGAGGCATATATCGCACTGGTGTGGCCTCGGAACCCGCGAGCAATCGGAACATGGAATGGTGGCAGCAGTGCGAAGCCCTGGTCGCCTTTGAAAACGCCTACCAACTCACGGGAGATCTCAAATACTGGCAGGCTTTCAATTTGGAATCCCATTTCTTCATGGAGCGCTTTGTCGATCATCAGTTCGGCGAGGTGTATACCACGCTTTATCAAGATGGACGGATTGATGACACCAAGGTGGATCCGTGGAAGGCTCCTTATCATGTAACGCGAGCTTGTCTGGAGATTATCTCCCGACTCGGAGGGACGCTGTAGATTACAACTCGTCTCATAAATGGTTTTGGGAAGGGCACGACTTCAGTCGTGCCGTCAAAGACCACATCAATACTGGGCTTTAGCCTCTGAGGTGAGCGGCTCTTCTCCCGGGGTGCTATTTGTGAGACAAGTTCTAGTAAACAAGGACGGCATTTATGACAAAACATTTTCTGCTTATGCTCTGTTTGCTTTCTCTTTCGTCCTTTGCAATGTGCGCCACGACACCCGATAAGCAAGATAAACACAGCATCGACCGCTCATCGGCGACGATTCCAACACCGATTCATGGCATCACGGTGGCCGATAACAGGGACATCAGAAAGACCGCATACTTGGACAAAGTAATCGAATCTGTTAGCAACCTGACTTCAACTCCCACCGTTCGGCTTACGTACAAGCTAGAGGGATCTGATAGCAATAAAGGTGCGAAAGCCAGCACATATCTGGCAGCGACGAAAGCAATATCGAAGAAAGCCTATATATTCGCCGAGGTCCTCGATTCAGCTTATGAATTCTGCTTCAACGTGGCCGACCACGAGGCGCGCTGGAACGACTACGTTTCCACTCTTGGAGATCACGTCGATATATGGGAAGTTGGAAACGAGATCAACGGCAACTGGCTCGACAACTCCGATCCCATCCCGATAAAAGGGCAGTCTTGCCCATGGAAAATTCCAAACACAACCGACAAAGACGTCATCACGAAGATGGTTAACGCCTACCATATTGTGAAGAAGGCGGGAAAAACAGCTGCCCTCACACTTTATTACGAACCCAACCCGGCTTGCACCACGAGCATGGGGCCGGCGTACGATCCGATCGCATGGGCTACCCAAAACATCCCTGCGGATATGAAAGCGGGGTTGGACTATGTCCTGCTCAGCTATTACCGGGACAAGTGCCTGAATTTCAAACCTGATCTTGCGGCGTTATTTACCCAGTTTCACAAGATATTTCCCAACGCCAAGCTTGGAATGGGCGAATGGGGCTACAGCAAAGGCAAACCGAATAAAGCTAAGCTCACGGAACTGCTCAATGAGGGTTATAGCTTTCATCCAGATGTTCCAAACTGGATCGGAGGTGTGTTCTTTTGGGAGTTCGGAAATGATGCTGTGCCCTACGATCCCAAGCCGGACTCAATTTGGAGCGTGATAAATACAGATCTTAGTAAGCAGTAGGTGTTGTGCGGATGCGGGCCGCGGACGAGCGACATCTATTTTGGGGGCCCTGACGACCTCTCACGTGGATTCGCGCAGCGACGCGATAATGAGATTGCGATTCTCAACTGTCCCGATCGTGATTCCAATCACGGATTTTTCCGAGTCGGTCGCGTAGAAGATGTGTTCGAGGATTGGTTTTCCAGGAGAACCAGAGCCTTGCCGCGGTCAGACTTTGTTATCTACGGCGAATTGGTTGCGACCTGCGCAACTCTCCCCTTCGCGTGGAGAAACTGGGCGCATTCAAGGTCAAGGCCTGGCCGAGCACTCGTTCTCGGTCAAATCTCAGCGTCCATCTCTTCGTATGCACGGCCGATGGCCTCGTTTTCAGGCTTGGTAGCGCTCTTCTTGCTTTCGTGCACGCTGGGAGCATCGGGATCCCCGTCTCCGGACACGTGGGTTCCGGTTCGCTGGACCGGCGGCCCGTTGGAACTTGCTTGGCGAACCCGCGCGAAGACCCTCCCCGCCGATGCCGCCGTCCGCGACGCCCTCGCGCGCTGGTACGAACCCGCCACGCTCAGTCTTCTGCAGAGCTCGCCTGCGAACTGCCTCCTCGTCACCTGGAGCGCGCCCGCCGATGCGGCTGTCGAAGCCGAGCAGCAACAGCTCGTGAAGGTCTATACGGAGGCGGCACACAAGCGCGGTCTGGTCGTGCTCGGCCTCGTATATGCGGCAGGCGATGCGTCGAAAATCGCTGCGGACGCCGCCCGGGTTGGGCTCGATGGACTTGTGCTCGAAGGCGAGTTCGCCCCGGAATTTCCTGCCGTGTTGCGCAAAGCCGCGGGTTCCATGTCGGTCGTCGAGATCGCAAAGGACGCGGCGTTGTGGCGGTGGAAGCCTGCACCGATCGTCGCCGTCGCAGGCGTGGCTCCGAGCGGACGCAATCTCTCGGAAATGGGTATCCGCGGTGCGCCCTCGAGCGAGCCGTGGATCGAGTCAAACATCTGGCTGGTCCGGTCGTTCAGTCTCGCCTCGCCTTCGCGTCCGGTATGGATCAGCAGCCAGCTCGAGAACGCATCGGCCGTCGACTACGCGAGGGCTGTCGCCGACGCTGCCGCAGCCGGCGGTCGCTGGATCGTCGGGGTCGACGATGCTCTTCGGGCCAAACTGCGCGCCCGGGATGCCTCAGCCCTCGATGCATGGCGCCGTCTCTGGAGCTATGTCAAATTCGCCGAAAGTCACGCCGCCTGGCGTTCCCTTGCGCCATATGGGAATGTCGGCATCGTGCTTGATCCGGCGAGCACAAAACAGGATGTCGCCGGCGAGTACCTGAATCTTACGGCACGCCGCCAGGTGCCCTACCAGCTGGTGACGCGTTCCGGGGTGAACGCTGCTACAGTGGTGAAGTTCCGCGCGCTCGTGGCCATCGAACTCGACCCGCCGTCTGCGGCCGAGAGCAAACTGCTGCAGGAGTTCGCCGAGAACGGCGGGCTCGTGATCACTGGTCCCTCCTGGGGCGGGGCTCCGAAGACGGAGCCGTTTACCGAGGTCCCGGCCGGCAAAGGCCGCGTGGTCGTCTACAAAGATCCAGATCCCGAATCAGTGGCCCGCGATCTCAAGGAGCTGCTCTCGGACGACGACCTGGGCGTGGTCCCGTTCAATGTGCCGTCGGTAATCACGTTCGTCAGCGGAGGCGGCCCCGGACAACCTCTGGTCGTGCAGTTACTCAACTATTTCGACCATCCGGCGGAGGCGATCACGCTTCGCGTGGCCGGGAAGTTCCGCTCGGCTCACCTGGAAACACCCGAGGGTGCGGCGGTGGATCTGCCGCTGCGGAACGCCGAGGGAAGAACGGAAGTGACTATTCCGAAGCTTTTGTTATGGGGTGCGGTTTCGATGGAATGAGAGGAGACAAACCATGAGAGAGAATCTGACGCGGCGCGATTGGCTGGCACTTTCTGGTCTTGCGGTAGGAGCAATGGCAGTGCGGCCGGCCGAGGCTCAGCCGGTCGAAGAGCCGCAGGCCGTATCGGCGGGTCCGGCGGAACCGGTATCCGTCGCCAAGGTCCGCAGCTACGACGAGGACCTGACGGCCCGGTTCCGGCAGATGTTCGATCAGATCGGCGGGATCGGCAACCAAGTCAAGGGGAAGACGGTCGGCATCAAGCTCAATCTGACCGGCGGCGCTCCCTTTCCCGGATACACGGTGGGCGACACGCATTGGGTGCATCCCCGGGTTGTCGGCGCGGTGGTCGCGGCGTTCGGTGCACTGGGCGCGAAGCGCATCCGCATCCTCGAAGGCGCCGAGAGCCGCAAGCGCGGCTACAAGCTTGAAGACAAGTTGCTCTCGGGCGGCTGGGACGTCGCCGCCATCCGCAATGCGGCGCCGCTGGTCGAATTCGAGGACACTGACAGGCTCGGCGAGAGTAAGCAATACTCTCTGCTGAAAGTCCAGAGCAAACCGTACGTCTTTCCGGGTTTCCTGATGAACCACTCGTACGAGGACTGTGATTTCTTCGTGAGCCTGGGCAAGATGAAGAACCACGAAGAGATGGGGATCACCATCTGCATCAAGAACCTGTTCGGCATCACGCCGCTGGGCGTATATGGCGACCGGGAGAAAGTCTTCCATTACGGGCAAGTACAGGCGCCTTCCGGCGCGCCGACCGAACTCGATCCGACGTCGAACCGATACGAAGGCTGGCGGCTTCCTCGAATTCTGGCCGATATTGTCGGCGCGCGCCCGGTGGACCTCGCCATCGCCGACGGCATCGTCGCCACGGTCGGCGGCGAGGGGCCGTGGGTCCTGGGTTCCAAGCCCATTCATCCGGGACTGCTCGTCGTCGGCAGGAACATCGTGAATACAGACACTGTGGCCGCCGCCACCATGGGCTACAACCCCCGTGCCGGCCGGCATGAGCCGCCCTATCGCGTGTTTAAAAACCCCAAGGACCATCCTCCGGAACAGTGTCACCCCGTCGATGAGACGTTCCAGTACGCCGACAACATGATGCTTCTGGCCGAGGCCGCGGGACTCGGGTCGGCGGACCTGACCAAGATCGACGTGCGCGGTGTGCCCATCAAGGAAGCGATGGTCGATTACGAAGCCTTCTGGAAGAACCAGATGCCGAAGGAGCGGTCTTGAGGCGTTTGTTTCTCGCCCTGCTCGCACCGGTTCTGCTGGTGCGGGCAGCCGGAGCGCAGCAACTGGAAAGAAGCACGGACGCCATGGGGGCGACGTTTTCCGTCGTCCTCTATGGCTCTGATCGGGCGTCCATGAACCAGGAGATCGACGCAGCGTTTGAGGAAGCCCACCGCCTGGATGCGTTGCTCTCGAATTACCGGCCCGCGAGCGAGTGGAGCCGTATCAATCACGAGGCGGCGGCGAGTCCGGTCGAAGTCTCGCCGGAGTTGTTCCGTCTCCTGTCCGATTGCATCGAGTACAGCCGCACTAGCGAAGGAACCTTTGATCTGACCGTCGGCCCGCTCATGCGCGCCTGGGGCTTCTTCGGCGGAGACCGTCATGTTCCATCTCCCGACCAGATCCGCCAAGCGCTCGAACTGGTGGGATACCGGCACGTGCGACTGAACGCACGGAAGCGAACTGTGCGCTTCGATCGTGCCGGTGTCGAGATCGATCCCGGCGGAGTGGGCAAAGGCTACGCCGTCGATCGCATGGTCGAGGTCCTCCGCGCCCGAGGTATTCGAAACGCGCTCGTCGCAGCATCCGGCAGCAGTATTTTTGGCCTTGGCAATCCTCCGGATGAGCCCCGAGGCTGGCCCATCAA
>Ga0209039_10001101_pt1 | contig 26038 bp, 21 predicted proteins | sample BogFormECP12_OM1_FD_188238 | JGI IMG/M metagenome (GOLD analysis project Ga0209039, IMG submission 188238) | Bog forest soil microbial communities from Calvert Island, British Columbia, Canada - ECP12_OM1 (SPAdes) (version 2) | ecosystem: Environmental > Aquatic > Freshwater > Wetlands > Bog ... | reverse complement strand
GACCATTTCGCGCTGGACCTCGACGGCATAGCGCACCGCATCGACGACGCTGGCGAATTCGGCCAGGAGGCCGTCGCCGGTGGTCTTGACGATGCGGCCGCGATGTTCGGCGATCTTGGGGTCGCCCAACTCGCGGCGGATCGCCTTCAGCGCGGCGAGCGTGCCCTCCTCGTCAGCGCCCATCAGCCGCGAGTAGCCCGCGACATCGGCCGCCAATATCGCCGCCAGCCGCCGCTCGACTCGCCCTTCGCTCATTTGCCGGCCTCACCGGCCGCCAGGCGCAGGCCCGACAGGTAGAGCTCCTTGTGGGCCGGGTTTCCGCCGAACGGCAAATGGCTCGGTACGATTTCGGCGCCGATCGCCCGCAAGTGCTCGACGAGCGCGCGTGCCTCGTCCGCCCGCCCCATATGGGCGTAGCACGAAGCCAGCAAGCGATAGGCCCCCGGAAAGGGAATTTCGCGGAGCGACAAGGCCAGCAATTCCGCCGCCTGGTCGAAACGCCGGGTAAAGAAATACACCGTCCCAAGGGCGTACCGGGGTGCAGCGAGGTAGCCGCGCGGGCTCAACCGCAACGATGTTTCTAGGTGCTCGATAGCCTCGTCGTATCGGCCGGCACGCGATCGCAGGAACCCGCTGATGTACCAGCCGCGAGCATGGCTGGGATTGAGCGCCAGCGCGCGATCGACCAGGGCGATGGCCGTGCTGAGGTCTTCACCGGAAAAGCCGAGCACATGGGCGGCGTTGGTGAGGACGCCCGGATCCTCGTCGCCGAGAGCCAGCGCCTGCTCGACCAGGGCGAGTGCCTTGCGCCGGCTCGCCTCCGGGTCCTCTGCCCAACCATCGTAACCAATCCGGGCATGGCAGACGGCGGCCCAACCAAGCGCCGGGCCATAGCGCGGATCGCGGGCGAGTGAGCGGTCGAACAGGTCGCGCGCCTCGAACAGCTGCTCCTTGCTGGTCCACGGAAAATTCGCCAATGCCCGCAGGTAGAGGTCGTAGGCGGTCTGGTCCTGCGGCGCGCGCTCGGAGGAGCGGCGCACCTCGTTGGCCTGCAAGGTCGGCTCGATGACCCCGGCGACCTTGATCGCGACCTCGTCCTGCAATTCGAACACTTCGTCGATCGTGCCGTCGAACCGGTCCGCCCAGAGATGCGCGCCGCTCGCCGCGTCGATCAATTGCGCGGTGATGCGGACCCGGTTGCCGCCCTTGCGCACCGAGCCTTCGAGCACGTAGCGCACGCCGAGCTCGCGCCCGACCTGTTTCACATCGACGGTTTGGCCCTTGTAAGTGAAGCTCGAATTGCGGGCGATGACGAAGAGCCAGCGGATGCGGCTCAACGCGGTGATGATCTCCTCGACCATGCCGTCGGCGAAATATTCCTGCTCGGGGTCACCGCTCATGTTGGCGAACGGCAGCACCGCGATCGACGGCTTGTCGGGAAGTGCCAGCGCCGGGGCCGGGACGGCGCGGGGCGGCTCGCCGAGAACGACGCGATAGGCGCGGACCGGTCGGGTGATGTTCTTGACCTGCTGCTCGCCCATGTCGGCATAGGCGAGATCGAGCTTGCCCTGAACCTGATCGTGGGCGGCGGCGCTGAGGCAGATTCCGCCCGGCTCGGCCAACCCTTCGAGGCGCGCCGCGATGTTGACGCCGTCGCCGAAAATGTCGCCGTCCTCGATGATGATGTCGCCGAGATTGATGCCAAAGCGAACTTCGATGCGGCGCTCGACCGGCACCGGGGCGTTCCGCGTCGCGATCTCGCGCTGCATTTCGACGGCGCAGCGCACCGCATCGACGACGCTGGCGAATTCGGCGAGCAGCCCGTCCCCGGTGGTCTTGACGATGCGGCCGCGATGCTCGGCAATCTTGGGATCGGCCAATTCGCGGCGTAATGCCCGCAGCGCGGCGAGCGTGCCCTCTTCGTCCGCCTCCATCAGCCGCGAATAGCCGGCGATATCGGCGGCCAGTATCGCCGCCAGCCGCCGCTCGACGCGGCCTTGCTCTGCGGGCTCCATGGCGCCTCCTCGGTGGCAAACGATCCGATACGAACCGGCGCCCGCCGCGCATTAAGCAAGAACCCACCGTCATCATTACGCCAAGATTAACGCGTATTATGTTTGGCAGTCTGCGGGTCTCCCGGACTGTCGGCGCCCTTTTCCCGGTTATTTCCCGCTTATGGCATTTTTTCCCGGTTTTTTGGAGCCCGAAATTCCCGGTTACGACGCCGGCAGTGCGCGGTCGCGTCTATCCAAGCACTTGATCAAGAAAGCATTATTCCCTAAGAGCCCGCCGATTTCGAGCCCCGATGCGGCTTTTTTCCGGGAATTTTCCCGTCGAACCGGGAAATTGCGGACTCCCGCGACCGGCAAAAAGGGCGCCCGGAGGCGGCCCTTTCGTGCGGCGGCCGGCGGCGGAAGCGGCTACTCGGCGGCCGGGCGGACCTGCACCGAATTGGGGCCGTAGCGCTCGCCGAAGGGGGCGGTGTCGATCTCTTCGAGCTCGATCTCGCGGGCCAGCACCTGGCGCTTCCAGGCCTGCTGCGCGGGCTCGTGGGCGTGGAACTCGGGCATGACCTCGCGGGCGAAGAGTTCGAGGCTCTCGCAGATGTGCTCGTGGGTGTTCTTGCCGGCCTGGTTCAACAGGATAACCTGGTCGATATGCGAGGTCTCGAACCGCCGGAGCTTGCGCCGCAGGGTCTCGGGCGAGCCGATCAGCCCGCCGGAGAGCGCGCGGGCGAGCCCGTCCGGGTTCTCACGCTTCCACTTCTCGTACTCGTCCCACAAATTGATCGTGCCGGGGTCCGGCCGCTTGCGCAACTCGCTCTGGCCGTAAAAGCGCAGCGCAAACTGGAAGAACGGGATGCCGTCGGCGCGGCGGCGCGCCTCCTCGTCGGTCTCGGCGCACATGAAATAGCTGGTCAGCGCGATGTTCGGGTTGGTGACGTAATCGGTCAGCTTGTCGAGGCGCTTGGTAAAGGCGTTGTAGTAGGCGTGCACCCAGGCATAGGCGGCATCGGCGCTGAGGAACTGGAAGGCCAGCGCACCCAAACCGCGGCGGCCGGCCATCTCGATCGTGTCGAGCTGCGAGCAGGCGACCCACAAGGGCGGGTGCGGCTTCTGCAACGGCTTGGGCACGACGTTGCGCAGCGGAAAGTCGAAGTAGGTCCCGTGATATTCGCAGCCGCCCTCCTTGAACATCGGGATCACCGCGCGCACCGCGTCCTCCCAGACCGCGCGTTTCTCGTCGAAGGCGCGGTCGAACGGTTCGAGCTCGGTGACGCTCGCGCTCTCGCCCATGCCGAACTCGACGCGGCCGCGGCTCACCAAGTCGAGTGCGGCGATCCGCTCGGCGACGCGGGCGGGGTGGACCGTGGTCAATTGCATGATGCCGTGCGCGAGGCGGATCTGGCGGGTGCGCTGGCTCGCCGCGGCGAGAAAGACCTCGGGAGCGGGCGAGTGCGAATATTCCTCGAGGAAGTGGTGCTCGACCTCCCAGGCAAAGTCATAGCCGAGGCGATCGGCGAGCTCAACCTGATCGAGCGCATTCTGGTAGAGCCTGAACTCGCCTTCCGGCTGCCAGGGCCGCGGCAATTGCAGCTCGTAGAATATGCCGAACTTCATCTCTCGTTCCTCAGGCCGGAATCACCGCCCATCCCGGCGGCGACTCTTTTCCCGGATGCAGACTACCGCACTCTCGGCACGTGCGCGCGGCCGGATCGGCGTAAAAAGCCGCGAATAGCGGCGGCAGATCCTTGACGATGTCGGCGACGGCGATCTCGACGCGGTGGACAAGCGCTCCGCAGTCGAAGCAGAACCACTCGAACCCGTCCCTGTCGCCCGGCCCGCGGGCACTTTCGACGACCAGCCCGACGGAGCCCGCGACTGGGCGCTGCGGCGAGTGGCGCAGATGCGGCGGCAGCAGAAAGACTTCGCCTTCGCGGATCGGCACGTCGTAGATCCGGCCGGCTTCGGCGAGCTTCAGGACCATGTCACCGCGCAGCTGGTAAAAAAACTCCTCGCCGGGGTCGTCGTGGAAGTCGACCCGCTGGTTCGGGCCGCCCACGACCTGCACGACCATGCCGGCGTCCTCGAACACCAATTTGTTGCCGACCGGTGGCTTCAGCAGATGGCTATGCGCGTCGATCCACCGCGCAAAGTGGAACGGCTGGCGCAGGCTCGCTATTGTCATCGATCGTCTCCCGCGTCGATCAGGACGGATCCCAGCCGATGGCGCGGCGCAGGAAGTTGTAGCCGAGGGCGGTAAAGGCGGCGCGCTCGGCGTTGTCCTTGCCGTAGCCGTGCCCGCCGGCGGCAGGCTCGTAAAAGTAGGCTTCATAGCCCATCGCCTGCAACTTTCCCGCCATCTTGCGGGCATGGCCGGGATGCACCCGGTCGTCGCGCCGGCTCGTCGCGATCAGGATCGGCGGGTAAGGCCGGCCCGGCAGCGCGGCGTGATAGGCCGAGATCCCGGCGAGAAACGCCCAGTCCGCCGGGTCGTCGGGATCGCCGTATTCGGCGATCCAGCTGGCGCCGGCGTGTAGTTTCGTATAGCGGCGCATGTCGATCAGCGGGATCGTGCAGAACAGCGCGCCGAACCGTTCGGGATAACGGGTCAGCATGTTGGTGATCAGGATGCCGCCGTTCGATCCGCCCTCGGCGGCGATGCGGCCGAGGCGGGTCACGCCGCGGTGCACGAGGTCGGCGGCGACGGTGGCGAAATCGTCGTGCGAGAGCCGCTTCTTTTCCCGGCGACCGGCCTCGTGCCAGGCGGTGCCGAACTCGCCGCCGCCCCGGATATTGGCGACGACGCCGGTGCCGCCTTGTTCGAGCCACAGCTTGCCGACCGAAGTGTTGTAGTAGGGCAGCTGCGAGATGCCGAACCCGCCATAGCCCGAAAGATGGACCGGCGCCTCGCCGGTCTCGCCGGGGGGCCCAACCTGAACGTAGGGGATGCGGGTGTCGTCTTCCGAGACCGCTTCGTGGCGGGTCACGACCAGGCCGGCGGGATCGAAGGCTTGCGGCGCGCGCTTCAAGAACTGCGGTGCCGCGAGCGGCGCAACTAGAAACAGCGAGGGCGGCGTCAGCGGGTCCTGCGCGCTGGCCAAGAGGTCGCCGGTCGACTCCTCGGTGCGAACATCGAGCGGCCAGACACTGGCGACGCCGATATCGGGGAGACCCGTGATGCGATCGCGCGACCAGCCGGTTTCGGACGGGGTCAGCACCTCGAAAACGGGCTTCAGGTCGTCGAGGATCGATAGGACGAGTTGGCCGCCGCTCCAAAAGAACCCCTGCAATGCGCGGCGCTCGGCGGGTTCGAACAGCTTGGTGAAATGGTGATCGCCCGCGAGAAAGGCCGCAAAGGAAATGCCGAGGACGGTGTCGGGTGGGTGCGCCTCGCCATCAATTGTCCAGTCCGTGCGCCGCTTCACCGCGAGCCAGCCGCGATGCCATTCGACCGAGGCATCGGTGGGGACGTCGATCCGAGTCTTGGGTCCGCTGCGGTCGCCGATCCAGACCACCGCATCGAAGAAGCCGATCCTCTCGACGAACCCGATCCGCTCATCCGCGGCCTCCCAATCCAGATCGGCCCAGACCGCCATATGTTCGGGCTGCGTTTCAAAAATGACCGGCGCGGTGCGCGGGTCGCTCCCGCGTCGCCACAGCCGCACGCTGCGCGCGTAACCCGAGGAGGTGGCCATGCCCTCGCCCCAGGCCGAGGACAGCAACAGGGTGTCACGATCTAGCCAGGCTGCCCCACCCTTTGCCTCCGGCAGACTGAAACCCCCAGGAATGAAATCGCGTGACGAAAGATCGAATTCGCGCAGCACCACGGCATCGGCCCCGCCGCGCGACAGCATCAGAATGGCGCGGTCGTGCGTGCCGGGGATCGTCGAGGCCCCACTCCACGTCCAGTCTTCCCCTTCCTTTGCCGCCAGCGCGTCGAGGTCGAGCAGGATGTCCCACTCCGGCGCCTCTTTGCGGTAATTGTCGAGGGTTGTTGTGCGCCACAGGCCGCGCGGATGCACCGCGTCCTTCCAGAAGTTGAAGACTCTTGTGCCGCGCCTTCCGATCAGAGGGATGTTGTCGGGCCGGTCGAATATCGCAGCGAGAGTGCCGCGATCGGCCGCGAAGCGCGCGTCCCCGAACCGCCTCAGAGTCGCTGCATTCTGCGCCTCGACCCAGGCGAGAGCGCGCTCGCCGTCGATCTCTTCGAGCCACAGATACGGGTCGTCGTCGGGCGCCTCTAAGGTCGGGCGCGGGTCTGGGCTGGCCATGCCGACCCACCGCTCTCGGGCTTGTTCTCTCGCCAACTCCTCGCGGCAGACCTTGTCCAAAGGGAGTAAATCGTCATGCGCCACCCTCCAGAGCACGTCCGAGGCGAGGCGCTCATATTCGTGCCGCAAGATATTGCCGATGCCGGCCACCTTCGACCATGGAATTTCTGGGTGCCGGGCTTTTAGCTCGTCGCTCAGATGACGGCTGGCCTCGGAGATAATTTCAAGGCCTCGTTCCATCAGCCAACGCTTGCGCCAGTCGGCCTCAAAAGCATCGAGTGTGACGCCTGCCGTTTCGGTGCGGATGTGCTCGATTGCCTCGACGATATCGGAGAGCCGCAGGACGACAGACACCATCAAAACACTCGCAACGCCCGAGCCTCGATCCGTCGTCGTAAAGCCGGGTGCAGGCTGGCACGCGTCATGATGTCAGCTTTGCACCCGAGAATCCTGACGGCGAACTCTTTCACATCCATCAGCTGGAAGAGACCGAGCTTGCCCCTTTCGTGATCGAAGAACAGATCGACGTCCGAGTCGTCCCTCGCCTCGTCACGCGCGGTGGAGCCGAACAAGTAAAGATGCTCGACGCCGAGTTGCTTCAGTTCGGCCTCATGCTCCCTGAGCTTGGCAATGGCGACGCTTCGTTTCACGGTTTTGATAGTAGCGCGCCATTACCGGCCTCGATAGGCCGGCGCTACCGGGATCTATCGGAATTACCGCCCGCGACGCACGAGGCGGCCGGGCTTGGCGCCGGTGTGATCGCCAAGCACGAACACCGGGGTGCCCGCAACCAAGGTCATCTCGTAGCCTTCCGCGCGTTGCACCAGGCGCTTGCCGCCGGCCGGGAGGTCGTGGACAACCTCAGGGGCGTGGAGGCGCAGCCGGTCGAAATCGATCAGGTTGATGTCGGCGTGCTTGCCGGCCTCGGCAAAGTGCCATTGCCATGCTCGGCCTGGCCGAATTGAAGGTCCTGGTCAGGCGAGCCTTCGACCGAGGCTTAATCGACCGGTTCAGTCTCAGTTTCGAGGATTTCGAACGGGATTTGAAACGCGGCATCGAGCGGCCCGGAGAACCGCGGCGGCCTGGCAATGATGAATATTCGCTTCTCGGTGACACGATCGACGAGTTGTCCGGATGGCATTACTTCGCAGAGCAACATAGTGAGGACCGGGAGGAGTGGCGTCAGCTCGTCGAGCTCGATCGGCTACTCAGCGAGCCGTGTTATAATCCGTTCAAGGGAGTGGGCCGAAACGACCCTTGTCCCTGCGGCAGCGGCAAGAAATTCAAAAAGTGCTGCTTGCAGTGACGCTCGCGGCTACGTGACCGGAACTGAGAGCCGCGCCGCGACCGATCGGATCGCCTCGGGCAGTGCGGCGGGTCGCCGAGTGTCGAGATCGAGCTGGACCCCGAACTGGCCGAGCCGGGCAAATTCGCTGCCATCAGCGGGGTCGCACATTCGGTGCACGAACCGGATCGACGAATTGCCGAGATGCACGATACCGGTTTCGACCAGAACCGGGCTCCCCAGCCGAGGCAACCCGGTTACTTGTAAGGCGAGCTCGAACGTCGAAAAGCCTCGTCTCTCGGCATCGAGATAGGAACCCGTTGCGCCGATCGCCGCGAGCGCCTGGACGCAGCCGGCGGTGAACCGGTGGACGAACGCCGCGAGCGCGAAATTTCCATCCGGTCCGAGGTCCATCGGCTTGACGCGGTCGCGCGCCGTCGGAATGAACCGTTCGAAGGTGCTCGGCTCGGGCCGACGCTCGACGGAGGGACCCGGCCAGGGCACAAGACGTCGGCCGATCGCCTCGTGGACTTCGCGCGGCGATCTCGCAGCGGCGATGTCGAACGTCTCCTCGACCCAGGCGGTGACTTCGCCATTCGCCGAGTCGACAAACTGATGACCGAGGCAAAGTGAGGCTCCGTCGAGCGCGATCGGTGCGCTGAGAATATGAAAGCTGGCACCGGCGCGCAGCTCGCGCACGAACCGGACGTCGACGCGGCCGACCGATTGCGACGCGCTGAAGCCCAGGCTCCCAGCCATCATCGCCGCGGCATCCGAAAGGCGATCGAAATAATAGGCGATCGTAAAATGCTCGGTGAGGTCGCACTCCCAGGGCGAAACGATGCCGCGCCAAGTCTCCGTCCAGCCTTCCATCACACGCGCTCCAGCGTGGCGCGGTCCCATCGGCCGAGATCGGCTGCTGCTTCATAGGTGCTTTGCAAGAATTCGAGGAGGAGATCGTCCGGCACGGTGGCTTGCCGGACGGCCTCATAAGGCAGCAGAAACTCGCCGAAGGCGCTGTTATAGGAAGCCGCGGCGGGAGACACCGAGGCCTGCCCAAATCCGGCCGGCTCCGGATAGGCGTAGGCGTAAAAGACGGGCTCGGACAGGCCCGCCACGCCGGGCCAGAAGCCGGCGCTGCTGACCTCGTGCGAATAGGCCTCGCGCGTCACTTTGTCCGCGACGTTGGGGGCGCCTGGATGCGCCGGCGCCCGGCGGCCCGAAAAGCGGGTCACCGCCAGATCGAAGCTCCCCCAGAAGAAATGGACCGGGCTGACCTTGCCAAGAAACCGCGCACGAAACGCGGTCAACACGCGGTCGGTCTGGACCAGAACGCGCCAGAAGCGGTTGACGAAGTCGGGATCATAGCTGGCATGTCGATGGTCGTTCTCGAACCGGATCGGATGCTCGATCTCGCAGGGCATGGTCCAGATCCGCACCTCGAGACCGAGCGAGCGCATTCGGGCCATCAGCTGGGCATAGAAGTCGGCGACCGACCGCGGGCGCAGGGCAAAGCCCTCGCGCCTGCCGTCATCGACGCTGATACGCAGGCTGTGCTCGATAAAGTCGAGATCGATCTGGAAGGTGCGTGCACCGTGGGGGATCGGCGAGGTGGTCAGACCACTGCTGGTAACGTAGAGCGGCACTTGCCACCAGTGGTTGGTCATCGGTGCCTGGGCCAGGCGGATCTTGCCGATGATTTGCGTGCACATGTGTAGCGTGGCGCGGGTTTCGTCCCAAGCCGCCGGCGGCAAGCTCGGCCAATCCTCCGCGCGCGATAGGGAGCGGCTCGGCATGACGGCTCCTTTATGTCAGGGCGGCCTGTAACCCGCCCTGACCCGATATCTGGAGCTAGACGGGAAACCGCAGGATCGCGGCGAGCGAAGCGCGGCCCGGGATGTCCTCCTTGCGTACACCAAGTACGCTCGCACCGGAGAGCAGCGCCCGCGAGGCAATCTCATCGACTATGCCGTAGGTTTGCGCACTCACCTTCTCGGCGAAGATGACCCGGCCGTCCGCCTCGTCCACGGTCCCTGGGACGACTTCGTCGATGTCGACCATCAGTTGCTCGATGGCGCCGAAAGTCGCCGCCCGCGCCGCATCGGAAAGATCACTCGTCGCCCGTCCCTGACCCCTCCGGCTCTCGAACAGGGCCCGCATCGACTGCAGTTCGCGCGCGTAGATCTCGTCCAAGATCGGCCTCGCCGCCGCCGCCAGGTCGGCATCGTTCGCCCGGTCGGGGCTCGTTCCGATGGCTGCTTGCGCATATCCCGGATAGGTGTTGACGAGACGGTAAATCGACGCCAGCGGTTCGGTCGCGGCCAGGATCAGCGGCGTATTGCGACCGGCAAGAACCGGGCGAAGCGCTGCATCGATCCGCCGGCAATATTGACGCAGCAGCACCTTCTGCCCCTCCAGTCCCTGAATGCGCCGGCTGGGTGATCGGTCATTGACCGAGGCACGCCTGACGGCGTCGGCGGCGCTTTTCGGAAGTTCGTGTACGGTGATCTGTTGCGGCGGCAGATCGGCAAACACTTCGACGAGGCGCACCGCGTTTTCCGACAGTGCGAGCACAAATGCCTCGTGCGGGAAGGTAATGGCGCGGAGTAGCGGTTTGAGGTGAAACCTGTCGGATACCTCCACGATCGCGGTGAGGCGGTTCGGCAGACGAAAAGTCCGCATCGTTTCGGGCGTCAGGAGGACCGCCAGGCTGTGCGCTTGAAACCTCCAGAATTCGTCATCCTCCTCGAGCTCGGCCAAATGATCGCCGATGCTCGCTTGGCGGCGTTTGTCGCAGCCGGCCTCGTCGAGCTGATCGAGAGCCTCCTTGCCGAAGGTTTTCAATTGTGCCCGGCTGACGGTTGCATCCTGCGGCAGCGGCGTCGTCGGCAGATAGATCGAGACGCACGCATCCCCGCGAAGGGTGGCGAGCGCCTTAAACTCCGGAAGCGTCGGAATGTCGACGTAGAGCATCGTCGCCCCCTGCAAATTGATCGGCATACTGAGGCAGCCGGCTACTGTATACATGATCATTAGCCGTAATCGGTCCGATCCTCTGCCCTGTCTCGCGATTTTCATCCAAGCCTCCGGACAGCTCCTAGGCGGGCGTCGGTTGGTCGAGGGAGGCATTCGAACATAGCTCTTCACGCCGTAGGGGATGGTAGTGTAAGCCAAGGCTGCGCAGGGCCGTCATCCCCCTCGGCCCGCGAAACTGTGCCCGCGCGATTTCAGGAGCGAACATGCCCAGTCTGAGCTTTGCCGCACCAACGAGCGTCGACGAGGCCGTCAAGATCTTGGCCGGCGCTTCCGGTATGGCCAAGGTGCTGGCCGGCGGGACCGATCTCTTGGTGCAGCTGCGGTCGGGTCGAACCCGTCCCGAGCTGATCGTTGATACGAAGAGAATTCCCGAGCTGATCGGCATCCGCGAAACCGCCGACGGCTTTGTCATCGGCGGTTCGACGCCGGGGGTCATGATCTATGAGAGCGAAGCGTTGACCCGCGCGTGGCCGGGAATCGTCGAAGGCATGGATCTGATCGGCTCGGAGCAGATCCAGGGACGCGCCTCGTTCGCGGGCAATCTGTGCAACGCCTCCCCGGCGGCCGACAGCGTGCCGGCGCTGATCGCTGCGCGCGCAACCGCTGTCATCGCCGGCCCCAACGGTAGGCGCCAAGCGCCGGTCGAGGCCATCGTCACCGGGCCGGGACAGACCTCGCTCACAAAGGGCGAGTTCATCGTCGAGTTTCATGTGCCGAAACCAAAGCCGCGTCAGTCGGACGCCTATCTGCGCTTTATCCCGCGGACGGAAATGGACATCGCCGTCGTCGGCATCGGAGTCAATGTCACGCTCGATGGGAACGGTGTGTGCACCGATGCCCGCGTCGTGCTCGGGGCGGTGGCGCCGACGCAGGTAATCGCCGAGGAGGCGGGGGCAGCGCTGATCGGTCATCGGCTCGATGATGAAACCCTCGCCAAGCTCGATGCCGCCGCCGGTCGCGCCTGCAAGCCGATCAACGACAAGCGCGGCACAATCGAATACCGCATCAAGGTCGCCGGCGTCCTGGCACGACGCGCGGCCGCCATCGCCTTTGAACGCGCCGCCAAGCGCTAGGAGACCTCCCATGGCCAAAACCCACGTATCGACCAGCATCAACGGCGAACCCGTCGAGTTCCTCTGTGAGCCGCAGCAGACGTTGCTCGACGTGCTGCGCGACGAGCTCAACCTGACGGGCAGCAAGGAAGGATGCAGTTCGGGCGATTGCGGCGCCTGCACCGTGATCTGCGACGGCAAGATCGTCTGCTCGTGTCTGATCCTCGGCGCCGAGGCCGAAGGCCGCGACATCACGACTGTCGAGGGCATCGCCCAAGGCGACCATCTGCACCCAGTGCAGCAGAAGTTCCTCGAGCACGCCGCGCTGCAATGCGGCTTCTGCACGCCGGGGTTCATCGTCGCCGCCAAGGCATTGCTCGACGAGAATTTGAACCCGACCGAGGAAGAGACGCGCTATTGGCTCGCCGGCAATCTCTGCCGCTGCACTGGTTATGACAAGATCATCCGCGCGGTGCTCGACGCCGCTGCGGTCATGCGAGGGGAGGCCGCATAATGTCGTACCTCGAAAAAGAATCGCTAAAGGTCGTCGGCACCCGCCCCATTCGCCCCGACGGGGTCGACAAGGTCACCGGACGGGCCAATTTCGGCGCCGACATGACGATGCCCGGCATGTTGTGGGGCAAGATCAAGCGCAGCCCCTATGCCCATGCGCGGATCGTCTCGATCAACACCGACAAGGCGATGGCGTTACCCGGCGTCAAGGCCGTGACGACGCGGGGCGATTTCCCGGACCTCCCGCCGAGCAAGAGGTCCATCGGCGCTGCGCCGCATAATCTTTGGGACCTGTCGCGCAACTGCATGGCCATAGGCAAGGCGCTCTACGAGGGTCATGCGGTGGCTGCGGTCGCCGCCACTTCGCCGGCGATTGCCGAGCAGGCGCTCGACCTGATCGAGGTCGAGTACGAGGTATTGCCGCATGTCATGGATGTCGAGGCGGCGATGGCGCCCGATGCGCCGGTGCTGCACGACGACATCTTCACTGCTGGTGTCGAGCCCAAACCGACCAAACCATCGAACGTCTCGAAGATGGTTCGGTTTGCCAAGGGCGATGTCGAAGCCGGATTTCGCGAGGCCGATGTCGTCATCGAGCGGCGCTACACGACAAAGCCGGTGCACCAGGCCTATATCGAACCGCATGCGTGCCTTGTCTCGGTGGCGCCGGACGGGCAAACCACGATCTGGAGCTCGAGCCAGGGCCAGTTCATGGTCCGCGCCTACACCTCGCGGATCTGCGGCGGCGAAATCGCCAACATCCGCGCGATCCCGGCCGAAATCGGCGGCGGGTTTGGCGGTAAGACGATCATCTATCTCGAACCGGTCGCCTATATGCTGTCGAAGAAATCGGGCCGGCCAGTCAAGATCGTGATGAGCCGCGAGGAGGTGTTCCGCGCGACCGGGCCGACCTCGGGTGCTGTCGTCGAGGTCAAGATGGGCGCCAAGAGGGACGGCCGGATCACCGCCGCGAAGACCGTGCTCAAGTACCAGTCGGGCGCGTTTCCGGGTTCGCCGGTTCAGCAGGGCTGCATCTGCGGACTGGCGGTCTACGACCTGCCGAATGCCGAAACCATCGGCTACGACGTGCTGTGCAACCGTCCGAAGGTCGCCGCCTACCGCGCGCCGGGGGCGCCGATCGGCTCCTTCGGGGTCGAAAGCTGCGTCGACGAGTTGGCTCGCGAACTCGGCATCGACCCGCTCAGAATGCGCGAGATCAACGGCGCCAAGGACGGCACCAAGGCGACGCACGGCCCGACCTGGAACAACATCGGCTATATGAAGACCGTTGAGGCCGCGAAGGCGCACCCGCAGTGCAAGGTGCCGCTCGGGCCCAATCAGGGGCGCGGCATCGCCTCCGGCTATTGGCACAACGCCGGCGGTGAATCGAGTGCGGCCTGCCACGTCAACGAGGACGGCACCGTGACGGTGACCGAAGGCCATCCCGACATCGGCGGCTCTCGTGCCTCGATGGCGATGATGGTGGCCGAGGTGCTCGGTGTTCCGTTCGAGAGTGTGCGTCCGGTTGTCGGCGACACGACCTCGATCGGCTTCAGCGCCTCGACCGGCGGCAGCCGCGTGACCTTTGCCGGGGGCATGGCGGTGACGCAGGCGGCGCAAAAAGTCGTCGAGGAGCTCAAAAAACGTGCCGCGATTATATGGGACATCAGCCCCGAAGCGGTCGAGTGGAAGGACGGGAAAGTATTTCCGGCCGGCGCCAATGCCGGCAGCTTCGAGCCCCTCGATCTGCCGGCTATCGCGGCCAAATCGGCGCGCACCGGCGGACCGATCAGCGCCGAGGTGCAGATCAATGCGCAAGGCCAGGCGCCGGGCTTCACGACCCATATCTGCGATGTCGAGGTCGACAAGGAGACCGGGCACGTCAAGATCCTGCGCTACACGGCGATCCAGGATGTCGGCCGCGCGATCCACCCCTCCTACGTTGAAGGTCAGATGCAGGGTGGCGTGGCGCAGGGGGTTGGCTGGGCGCTGAGCGAGGAATACATCTACGACAGGGATGGCAGACTGGAGAATCCGGGTTTTCTCGACTATCGCGTGCCGGTCGCCTCGGACATGCCGATGATCGACACGGTCCTGATAGAGGTGCCGAACCCGCGCCATCCATTCGGCGCGCGCGGCTGCGGCGAGGTGCCGATTATCCCGCCGATGGCGGCGGTCGCCAACGCGATTTGTGATGCGACCGGGATCCGTCTACGCGATCTCCCGATGTCGCCGCCGCGGCTGTTGGCCGCGATCGACCAAACGGAGCCAATGCGCGCCGCAGCTGAGTAAACGCTACGTCATTGCGAGGAGCAAAGCGACGAAGCAATCTCGATCGGATTGGGTCCGTCGGCACGGGATTGCTTCCGCTGCGCTCGCAATGACAGGGCATTTTTCCCGGTGTCCACCTTTTCCCGGGGTGATGGGTAGAGCGGAAATGAGGTTCGCATGACGTATATCTCAAAGGAATTCCAGAAGGTCGTCGGCACTCGCCCAATCCGCCCGGACGGGGTCGACAAAGTGACCGGGAAGGCCAATTTCGGCGCCGACATGGTCATGCCGGGGATGCTATGGGGCAAAGTCAAGCGGAGCCCACATGCCCACGCGCGCATCCTCGCGATCCACACCGAGAAGGCGCGAGCGTTGCCTGGCGTCAAGGCGGTGGTGACCTGGGAAGACTTCCCGCCGATCCCGTCGGAGGAAGCCTTCGTCGGCGAGGGGCCGATGAACTTTCGCGACCTGTCGCGCAACTGCATGGCGCGCGACAAGGTTCTCTACGACGGCCACGCGGTGGCTGCCGTCGCCGCGACTTCGCCGGCGATCGCCGAGGAGGCCTGCGACTTGATCCAGGTCGACTACCACGTGCTGCCGCACGTGATCGACGTCGAAGAGGCGATGAAGCCCGACGCGCCGCTGTTGCACGACGACCTGTTCACCCAGGGTGTCGACCCGAAGCCGACCCGCGCCTCCAATGTCGCCAAGATGATCGGTTTCACCAAGGGCGACATCGATGCCGGGTTCCGCGAGGCCGACGTCACGATCGAGCGGCGCTACTCCAATGCGCCGGTGCATCAAGCCTATATCGAGCCCCATGCCTGTGTGGTCTCGGCCGCCGCCGATGGACAGACCACGATCTGGAGCTCTAGCCAGGGCCATTTCATGGTGCGGGCCTATTGCGCCAAGCTGCTCGGCATCGACATCTCGCAGATTCGCGCGATCGCAGCCGAAATCGGCGGCGGTTTTGGCGGCAAGACCCTGATCTATCTCGAACCTTTGGCCTTGGCGATGTCGCGCAAGACCGGCCGGCCGGTCAAGATGGTGATGAGCCGCGAGGAGGTGTTCCGCGGCACCGGGCCGGCGGCGGGTGCAGTCATCGAGGTCAGGCTCGGCGCCAAGAAGGACGGCCGGCTGACCGCGGCCGAGGCGGTGCTCAAATACCAGGCCGGTGCCTTCCCGGGATCGCCGGTTGGGCCAGGCTGCATGTGCGCCTTTGCGATGTATGACATCCCGAACGCCAAAGTCACCGGCTACGACGTCGTCAGCAATCGCCCCAAGGTCGCCGCCTATCGCGCGCCCGGCGCGCCGAACTCGTCCTACGGGGTCGAAAGCTGCCTAGACGAGTTGGCCGACCAGCTCGGCATCGACCCGCTGGCTTTGCGCGAGAAGAATGCGGCCAAGGACGGTGTCAAGGCATTGCACGGTCCGACCTGGCAGAACATCGGCTATGCCGCAACCGTCGAAGCTGCCAAGAACCACCCGCACATGAAGGAGCCGCTCGGCCCCAATCAGGGTCGTGGCGTCGCTTCCGGCTTCTGGTTCAACATCGGCGGCGAATCGAGTGCGGCTTGCCATATCAACGAGGACGGTACGGCAGTTGTCGCCGTCGGCACCCCGGATATCGGCGGATCGCGTGCCTCGATGGCGATCATGGCAGCCGAGATACTCGGTATTCCGGTCGAGCGGGTGCGCCCAATCGTCGCCGATACCAGCTCGATCGGCTACTCGTTCCTGACCGGCGGCAGCCGCGTCACCTTCGCGACGGGAATGGCCACAACGCAGGCCGCCGAGAAGGTCGTCGAAGAGTTGAAAAAGCGCGCCGCGATGATCTGGGACATCAGCCCGGACGCGGTCGAATGGAAGGACGGCAAGGCCTGGCCGGCCGGCCCCAACGCCGGCAGCTTCGAGCCCTTGCCGCTTGCCGAGATTGCGCTCAAATCGGGTCGGACCGGCGGGCCGATCAGCGCCGAGGTATCGGTCAACGCGCAAGGCGCCGGACCCGGCTTTGCGACGCACATTTGCGACGTCGAGGTCGACAAGGAAACCGGCTACGTCAAGATCCTGCGTTACACCGCGGTTCAAGATGTCGGCCGCGCGATCCACCCCTCTTATGTCGAGGGCCAGATACAGGGCGGGGTGACCCAGGGCATCGGCTGGGCGTTGAACGAGGAATACATCTACGACAAGGACGGCCGCCTCGAGAACCCGGGCTTCCTGGACTATCGGGTGCCGGTCGCCCCCGACGTGCCGATGATCGACACCGTGATGGTCGAGAATGCGAACCCACGCCATCCGTTCGGCGCCCGTGGCGTCGGCGAGGTGCCAATCGTGCCGCCGATGGCGGCGGTCGCCAACGCGATCAATGACGCGATCGGGGTGCGCATGCGCGACCTGCCCATGTCGCCGCCGCGGCTGCGCGCGGCGATCGACCGGAACGGCGGGTAGCCCTTGCCGCGCGTCGTCATCTCGGGCCAGGCCGCCCGCCGGTTCACCGGCGGCGCGACCGAGCTCGAGGTGGAGGCGAACACCTTCCGCCGGCTGGTTTTGGAGCTCGACCGCCGCTTCCCCGGCCTCGGCCGTCAGATCGACGAGAGCATGGCGGTGGCGATCGACGGCGAGATCTTCCAGGACGCCTATCTGGCTCAGCTCAAGCCCGAGAGCGAGATCTACCTGATCCCCAAGATCGGCGGCGGCTGAGCGGCGCGCTGCGGGTGGAACCACCCCCGGCGACCCGGTAAATCGACGCCCGGTCGCTTCCCCTGCTCTCCCCCTGATAGACGAATTCGGTCCCCTGTTCGGCAAAATCGACCCCCTGTTTGCGGGCGTCGCTACTGGCTCGTAAATATATGATAAAAAAGGGCTTATCGCCGATGAGCCGGGCTGATCTCGGTATGGAATCAATTTTTCACGCTGTTTTTACCGGTTTTGCAGGGGATCGCCTCGGCAAGATCGGCGGCGGCTGACTCGGCCGCGCGGCGGCCCTCGCCCGCTTGCCGCAGCCGCACTTACGCTATCTTCACGAATTCTAGGTACGGCTCCCGATAGTCCACCACCGGAGCCGGTAGTGCCGTCTCTCGTCCAATCTCTCGCAAATCCAGCCGCGATCTTTACGGTCGTCGGGTTCCTCGTGGTGTGGGCCGGATGGTCGGCAGCCCGACTACATGGGCGGACCGAAAGCCTGATATCTACGCTGAGCGCCGGCTGCTCGATTGTCGAGAAGCCGGAGTTTCTCCCGAATCTTGGAGCGGCAGCCGAGCAATTAGCCGGGCTTCCCTTCCTCGCAAGCAGGTGGTCGGCTTATTACGACACGCTGATCGTTCTCGGCGACAGTACTTCCTCACGTCCCGTTCACAGCACGTTGCGGCCGGATCGCGTATTCGATCTCGGGCTGCTGCGCGCCATTGGTCTAAAGCCTCGATATCAGGCGGCGATGCCGGGAATGTTGGTCGGCGCCGGGTTGTTGTTCACGTTCTTAGGGTTGGCGGTGGCGCTGTCCGCTGCGGGCGGCGTCGTTGCTGGCAACGACCCGGTCCAAAGCCAGCAGGGGTTACACCAGCTGCTCGATGCGGCGAGCTTCAAATTCATCACCTCGCTGGCCGGCCTGTTGCTTTCGATCGCCTATACCGGCTTCCGCAACCATCGGATTCGTTTGGTCGAGCAGGCGCTCGATGGTTTCACCGCGGCACTCGACCGGCAGATGCCGTTGGCTACGCCGGCCTTCCTTCAACACGAGGCCAACGAAGCGCTGCGCGCGCAATCGACGACCCTCAAAACTTTCAGCACAGAGCTCGCCGTGAGTGTCGGCGAACAATTCGATCGCACCTTCGACAAGCGTCTCGACGAGCACATCGGACCCTGGTCCGAGGCGATGCAGACGCTCGCCAATCGCATGAGCACGCAAAACCAAGATGCGATGCAGCAGATGCTGAAAACCTTTATCGACCGCCTTTCGGGTGGAACGCGCGACCATCTGGCCGGGGTCACCGAGAATCTAGCGGCGCTTGGAACACTCCTCGAAGGTCTGCAGAACGGGCTCGGCCAGGCCTCGGCGCGCATGGCGCAGTCCGCCGAAGCGATGGCCGCCGGAATGGGCGAGGGAGCCGAGGAAGCCCTGACCCGGATCACCGTCCGGATGGGCGGGCTGATGGAAACCCTGCGCAGCGTCACGACGCAGACCCGCGAAGCGGGCGCCGAGGCGGCGCAAACTCTCGCCGCCCGCATCGAGGGTGCAGCTGCCGGATTTGAAGCGGCGGCTTCGCACATGACCGAGACGTTCGCCCAGGCCGCTACCAATACCGGTGAGGCGCTCGCTCGCGGTGCGGCCGAGGCTGCCGAAGAATTGGCAGCGGCAGCGTCCGGCATTCGCGAGATGCTGGAGAGCGCCGGCCAGGTCTTGGCGCACCAAGCCACCGCGCTGGCTGGGACGACCGAGGCGGGGGCCGGACGGATCGATGAGCTCGATCGCGTGACGCGTGAATCGGTGGCGCCTTTCGCCGCCGGCGCTGCGGATCTGCGCCGGACCGCAGAGGCAGCGCAAGCGGCGACAGCGTCGCTGCGCGTGGTTGCGACCAGTCTCGGCGCGGCGGTCGAACAGATGGGTGGGGCCGCACAGAGGTTCGAGGCAGCACAGGCTGGCGCCGCTCGGGTGTCCCAAGAGGTCGCCGCGGCGGCACAGCGTTTCGAAGGGGTGGACCATGGTCTCTCGAACACGCTCCCGGCCTCGACTCGGCGCTCGTCGAATGCCGGCACAAGATCCAGGAATTCGTGAACGATAACGACCAGAACCTGTCACAGGCCGCAATCCATATCTTGAGCGTAGGAAGCGAACTCAACGAGATGTTCGGGGACGTCGAGTTGACCCGCGGGTGAGCGAGGAGCATGGCACTCCGCGACCACGAAGAGGGAGACGCTGAGGGTTACTTCGCCTCGGTCAGCGACCTGATGGTCGGCATCCTGTTCGTGTTTCTGCTGATGCTGAGCGTATTTGCGCTGAATTACCGCGTCGCGGAGCACGACCAGGAGGTCAGCCGCGCGAGGTTTGACATCGAAAAGGCGCGGGCGGATCGCGTGCGTGAGCTATTGGAAAAAGCCGCAGCTCAATTGCAACAAGACATCGCGGCAAGTTCCACCGCACGCGACCGCCTACTGGCGACGTTGGAGACAAATCTGTCGCAGCGGGGCATCCAGGTCTGGGTGGATCGCCAAGCTGGCATTTTGCATCTGCCAGGCGATCTTCTTTTCGAGACACTCAGTGCAACGCTCGGACTAAAGCAGCGCGACAGCGTCGGAATCTTGGCGAATGCGCTAGCGCGGATCCTGCCCTGCTTTACCCCGATTACCGACCGAACCCTTTGCGACCCGCCCAATTTGCCCGTTCTGGAGACGGTTCTTGTCGAAGGCCATACCGATCGCCGGCCGATCGGAATTGCTGGAGCCGGCTTTCGCGACAATGACCAGCTTTCCACCGAAAGGGCCTTAGCGGTCTTCGCCGAGCTTCGCCGCGCGCAGCCTAGCCTCGACGAGCTGCGGAACGCCGACGGGAGCTATCCGCTGCTCGGAGTTTCGGGCTTCGGTGATCGACGGCCGCTGCCGCAAGCGCAAGGCAGCACCGAGGCCGACTACGGCCTCAACCGGCGCATCGATCTGCGGTTTTTACTGGCCCGCACCGCTGAGCTGGAACGGTTGCGCAGTCAGCTCGAGGCGGCTCTCAAGGAGAGCGAGAAATGACTGTCCGGGAAGGCGTGGCGGTGGCGACCGACGGCGAGATCTTCCAGGACGCCTGCCCGGCTCAGCTCAAGCCCGAAGGCGAGATCTACCTGATCCCCAAGATCGGCGGCCGCTGACCTCTCCTCAAAGCCGAACTCGGCCCTCACTCCGCGCGTGCGGAGAGGAGACCGCATAATCCTGCGACACAAACACGCGAACGACCCAAATACGGATCGCTTAGGGCGCTTTCGGCGTTTGTCACCGGCCAAGTGGGAAACGACGAGGGAGCCCCATGGTCGAGTGGGTGTTTGGACGCGAGCGGCCGGGTCCGCACCGGTACGGACGCCTCTTGCGCCTCGTCGTGCGGGTGCTCCGCCGGGCGGCCCTGATTGCTGCTCGCGTTCTGCTGGGTTGGGGCATCTACTTCTTCCGCCTGGTCCTGTGGGTGCTCCTGTGGGCGGCCCTGATTGTCGTTCCGGCGCTGCTGGATTGGGGCACCCGCCTCTTCTGCGCTGTTGGGCGGGTACTTCGTTGGGCGGCCGCACTCGCCGCTCCGGTGCTGCGGGACTGGAGCACCCGCTTCTTCAACTTTCTGGTGCCGGTGCTCCGCTGGGCGGCGGTCTTTGCTGTGCTGGCGCTGCTGGGCTGGGGTCTCGCTACCGAGGCGCGCACCTCGTATCTGCAGTCGCGTGTCTTTTCGAGCCTGACGCGGGACATGAGTTTCGCGGTCCGGCCGGGGCCGAACCGCACCATCCGCTTCCCGAAATGGGGACCCTATGACGAGCGGCTGGGTTATGCCGGGCTGCCGGTTTTTATCGCCTCGCTGAGCGCCCATCATTTCGCTGTCGAGCATCAGGCAGAATGGTCCGACGAGTTCGCCCGGTTTGTCGGCCAGGGCGGCTACGCGATTTATGGAGAAAAGTCGCGCACCGGTCTCAGGCTGTTCGACCGCGACGGGAACCCGCTCTACGCGGCGAGCTATCCCGAACGGACTTACGCCGACTTCGGCTCGATCCCGCCGCTCGTCGTGAACAGCCTGCTGTTCGTCGAGGATCACGATCTGCTCGACCTGCAAAATCCCCGGCACAATCCGGCGGTCGAATGGAGCCGGTTCATGCTCGCCGCGGCGGGACGGGTCGCCGGCTTGCTGGATCGACGGTTCAGGGAGGGCGGGGCGAGCACGCTGGCCACACAGATCGAGAAGTTTCGCCATTCGCCGAGCGGCCGTACCCCGGGGGCCGGCGAGAAGCTCCGCCAAATGGTGACCGCATCGGCGCGGGCCTACCGGGATGGCCAGGATACGACAGAAGCCAGCCGCGGGATCGTCACCACCTATCTCGATTCCGAGCTTTTCGCCTCGCGGCCCGGATATGGCGAGATCGTCGGGGTTCCCGAGGCTTTGCGACTCTGGTACGGTACCGACTTGGCCGAGGCGAACCGGGTGCTGACCACGCCGGCCACGACAAAGGCCCAGCTGGCTCGCAAAGCGGAGGTCTATCGGCAGGTCCTCAGCCTGCTCCTCGCCGGCCGCCGGCCCGCCTACTATCTGATCGAACACCATGCGGCACTCGCAGCGCTGACCGACAATTACCTCCGGCTGTTGGGTGCCGCCGGGATCATCGATGCCGGGTTGCGCGACGCAGCACTCCACGCCGAGCTGCATTTCCGGGCCGACCTCCCGCCGCCCGCGGCGATGTCCTTTGTCGGGAACAAGGCGACCGATCGAATACGCGACAAGCTCGTGTCGTTGCTCCACCTGCCGGACCTTTACGCCCTCGACCGGCTCGATCTGACGGGCTATGCGACTGTCGACACGCCGGCGCAAAAACGCGTCACCGACGTTCTGACCCGGCTTGGCGATCCCGCTTACGTCAGATCGCTCGGCCTGGTCGGACATGACCTGCTCGGCGGGGAGAACCCGGCTCGGCTGACCTGGAGTGTCGTCCTCTATGAGCGCGGCGTCGACCGCAATTACTTGAGGGTCCACGCGGATAGCCTGAACGAACCCTTCGACATCAACTCGGGAGCGAAACTACAGCTCGGCTCGACCGCCAAACTGCGCACATTGATCACCTATCTCGACATCGTCGAGGAATTGCATCGCCAGTTGGAACAGCTTCCGCGCCGCGACCTCCTCGCGACGGCAGGCGGAGCCCGGGACCCGCTGACAAAATGGGCTGCCGATTACCTCGCGGGGACGACGAACCGTGGCTTGCAGCCGATGCTCGACGCAGCGATGCAACGCCATTACTCGGGCAGTCCGGAGGAATTCTTTACAGGCGGCGGCATGCAGGCCTTCGCCAATTTCGAGAAATGGGAAAACTCCTCGTCCACCAGCGTCGAGGAGGCGTTTGCCCACTCGATCAACAACGTCTTTGTTCGGGTGATGCGCGACATCACACGCTACTACATTGCCCAGAGCGAGAGGCAGAAGCTGTTGACGGCCGATCGCGAGGATCCGGACCGGGAGGCCTACCTGCGGCGCTTTGTCGACCAAGACAGCCGCAAATACCTCAACCGCTTCTATCGCGAATATCGCGGGCTCTCACCCGACCAAGCCCTGGAGCTGTTGGCGCACCGCACGCGGCCTATCGCGCGGCGCTTGGCCGTGGTTTTCCGCTCGCTCCGGCCGGAGGCCGACAGAGCAGCGCTCGGGGCGTTCCTCGCGCGCTACCTGCCGCGCGATTCGGTCAGCGACGACGATCTCTGGGATCTTTATCGAGAATACGATGTCGAGCGGTTCTCGCTCGAGGACCGCGGCTACGTGGCTGGCACCCACCCGCTCGAGCTGTGGCTCGCAACTTACCTGCGAGATCACCCCGGCGCGTCACGCGCCGAGGTGACAAAGGCGAGCGAGGAGGTGCGTCAAGAGGTCTATGGCTGGCTCTTCAAGGGCCACAGCACGCACAAGCAGGACCTTCGGATCCGCATCCTGCTGGAACAGGACGCGTTTGACCGGATCCTGCAAGACTGGCAGCGGCAGGGCTACCCGTTTGGCCATCTGGTGCCATCCTATGGCAGCGCGATCGGCAGCTCCGGCGACCGGCCGGATGCGCTCGCCGATCTGATGGGGATCATCCTCAATGACGGGGTGCGGCTGCCGACCGTCGATCTCCAGCGTTTGGATTTCGCCGCCGGCACTCCTTACGAAACCGATATAGCGATCAAGCCCGAACCTCAGCGGGTCCTTTCTACCGCAGTCGCCGAGAGGGTGCGCCGGGCACTATTGGGCGTCGTCGCGGAAGGCACCGCCGAGCGCTTGGGCGGTACCTACCACGCCCCTAACGGAAGCGTGCTGCCGGTTGGCGGCAAAACCGGCACCGGCGACAATCGCTTCGATCGCTTCGGTGCGGGCGGACGCGTGATTTCGCAAAGGGTGGTCGATCGAACCGCCACCTTCGTGTTTTTTCTGGGCGATCGCTTCTTTGGCACGATCACTGCCTATGTCCCCGGCGCGATCGCCGGGAACTATCATTTCACGAGCGCCATCGCCGTCCAGCTGCTGAAGGCGATCGAGCCTCAGCTCGAGCCGCTTCTCAGATCGCCGGCAACCGACGCGCCGCCACAGGCCATTAGCCAAATCGAGCCAATGCCGACAGGCTTCAGGAAGCCAGCAAATATTGAGACAGAAGGGGTGGCAGGAAGCTCGGATTAGCGAGCGGCGAGGGTCCGGAACTCTTCAGCGCTCAGGCGTATCGAGGCCGCCCCGAGGTTCTCCTCGAAATGGGCGATCGACGAGGTCCCTGGGATCGGCAGCATCGCGGGCGAGCGCTGCAGCAGCCAAACCAGCGCGATCTGACCCGGCGTCGCTTGGTAAGCTTGCGCAATACGGGCGAGCGGTGAACCGGGCCCGGCGAGCTGGCCTGCAGCGAGCGGATACCAAGGAATGAAGGCCACGCCGGCGCCGGCGCAGATATCGATCAGGCCATCGGACGAGCGGTCTCGCAGATTGTAGCAGTTCTGGACCGACACGATCGCCGCCACCTTTCGTGCGCGCGAAAGCTCGGCTGCCGACACGTTCGAGAGGCCGATGTGGCGGATCTTGCCCTCGCGCTGAAGGTCGGCGAGGGTGCCGATCGAGTCCTCGATCGGCACGCGATGATCGACGGCATGGAGCTGGTAGAGCTCGATCCGGTCGAGTCGCAGCCTTTGCAGGCTGTCCGCACAGGCCCGACGCAGGTATTGGGGCCGACAGTCTACGACCCACCGATCGGGACCGGGACGGGTCAGCCCGCCTTTGGTCGCGATCACCAGCCCTGCCGGATAAGGGTACAAGGCCTTGGCGATCAGCGTTTCACTGATCCCGGGCCCGTAGGAATCGGCGGTGTCGATGAACGTCACGCCCTTGTCGGCCACCCGGCGGAGCAAGGTGATCGCTTCGTCCTCGTCGGGTGGAGGTCCCCAAACGCCGCGCCCGGTGATGCGCATCGCACCAAAGCCGAGACGACCGACCGTCGGACCGTCTCCGATCGTTAGCGTCAGCGGTAGCTCGACAGGAATGAAGCGACCCTTCGGACAGCTTAGGACGATTTGGCTTCGCCTTTGCCTAGCAAGTCAACCTTGCGGTTCAACGCCATGACCAGACCGTCGACCCCCTCGCGCCGGAGGATCGAGTGGAACTCCGAGCGTTGTATCGCCAGTTGACTGATCGTGCCGTCGAGATAGACGTCGGAAATTTGCCACGAGCCCTCATTCTGGTGCATCAGATAGTCGATGGTGGTCGTATCACCGTCGGATTTGACAATCTTGGTTTGGACAATAACGTCCGCATTATAGGGCCGTTCGCCGGTGACCTGCAGCTGCTGCCCCGAATAGCTGTCGAACCGGTCGGCGTAGGTCGCCGCGACATAGTGCCGGAACGCGTCGATCAGCTGCTGCTGCCGAGCAGGAGAGAGGGTTGCCCAGGTCGGACCTATGGCCAGTCGGGTCATGGAGGAGACGTCGAAGACCCGGTCGACAACGGGGGCCAATCTCGCATAACGACCGCTCTGCCCGAGAGCTGGGCCGTTCCTCATTGTCGCCAAGAGCGTGTCGTAAAAACCGCGCACATTGTCTTGCGGACTCACCACCAGCGCAGCTGTGCTCCCGGCGAACAGCGAAAGGGCGAGGGACATGCCTACGATCTTCCCTGTCCGCCGCGAATATGGAATCAGGTTAGGCATGGCTCGACCTCCTCCTTTCCTTCCTCAGCAACCTGGCTCGGCCGCATGAACGGCGACAAAGACAGCCGTAAGCTCGCCGCGTTCCAGGATGTTGGCATATGCCACGACATTGACACTTCCCGTAGGCGGGGATGTGTTCCCGGCGGTATTGTCCGCGAAGACTTGCCTCTTTTGAGAGAGGTAGGACGTTCTTTGGCGATGACAACCTCGCATCGGATGCAGGACAGCGCATCATTTCGTGGTGCCACTTCCATGTGAAGCTCCCCTGATGGGGGCTTCCCTATCAAACCATTTGTGATCAACGACTAAATTTAATTCCGCCAACACCGCGAATCCCAGGCTGCTGTCTTGCGATAACATGTTGTGAACGGTTCAGTTCCCGAGTTTCTTTCATACGTGGCGCTAGGATTCTCACATTCTGTGCGAACGATTCCATCTCGGCGCCCGTTTATGACAGCAGATATCTGCTCACGAACTGGAGGTCTCTCCTATGCGGACTTTAGTGAAAGCAACGGTGTTGGGGCTCGGACTGCTGACCAGCGGAACCGCCTTGGCGAACGACAACTTTGGCGGATCCCCACTCTATAATCCACAGTATTCACATTATGGGACTCCGTATTATTATCCAAACTACTGAGCCTCTTGCAGAAATGCGGAAATGGCTTGGTTTCTTCACGCTGGCGCTAGTTCAAGCGGGGAGCGGGAAGGGCTGACGGTTGAAGAGGCGGACGAG
>Ga0209039_10001097_pt1 | contig 26078 bp, 26 predicted proteins | sample BogFormECP12_OM1_FD_188238 | JGI IMG/M metagenome (GOLD analysis project Ga0209039, IMG submission 188238) | Bog forest soil microbial communities from Calvert Island, British Columbia, Canada - ECP12_OM1 (SPAdes) (version 2) | ecosystem: Environmental > Aquatic > Freshwater > Wetlands > Bog ... | reverse complement strand
ACCTTTCAAGGCCTCGGCTGCAGCGCCGATGCACTGCGCAGAAACATAGCCAAACTCGCTGTATCGGGACGGAACTTCACCCCACTTTCCCTGGTAAGCCTTCACAAACGCATTGTTCCGGGGAGTATCTATAGTCCAGGCATAATGGCAGCTCGTAATCACTCCAAGCGCAGCGTCTCCCATGCTGGGCAGGTAAGGATCGTCAGCTATGACTCCATAACCATAGAGAGGGAGCCTCTTCTTTAAGCCGAACTCCTGGTACTGCTGCACGAACCGAACCGCATCGGTTCCCGCGTACCAAGCGTACACAGCATCCGCGCCTTTCACATCGATTGCCGTAATAAAAGATGCGAAATCCATGGTACCCAATTTTGGGTAGACTTCTTTGATCACCTTTCCGCCAGCCTCTTCGAAGCCGGCTTTAAAAGCCTCCACGCTGTGGTGCCCTGCAGAAAAATCAGAGGCTGTTATAACTACATTACGGTGGGGCGTGCTCTTATACATCCACTTGCCCATGGGATAATTAGTCTGGTCGGTCGTCTCAACAACACGGAAGATATTCGGGCTCCATTTTTGGGGCGACGTCAATTCCCTGGTAAAAGCACAAGGGTTAATCTGGATCACTTTCTGTGCGCGGAGATAATCGTGGATGGCGAGGCCCACGGCGCTGCTCACCGGACCTACCACAAAATCTACCTTATACTGCTCTACCAGCCGCTTCACTTTGGTCAATCCGACCGTAGGATTGTTTTCATCATCCTCTTTGATCACCTGAATAGCCCGGCCTCCTGCCTTCTGAGCAATCTCGGCAAAATAGAGTTCCACACCGTCGCTGACCCCTTTTGCCTGGAGGGGCATAGTGCCGGTGTACGGAAGGAGCAAACCCACTTTAATAGGTGGCCTCTCAGCCGCTGACAGACTCGAGCCGTTCAACACAAAAACCGTAACGAGTAAACCCAGCCAAAGCAATGTCCCCTGCCCCTTTTTTACTGTCATCTTTAATCCTCCTTTCAGATGAGTAGATGATAGATTTGCGCGCCGGCACTGTCAACCCTTTTCTGCCAGCCGGATCACCCATCCGCTTCATCACGCTTCCGCAATGTCAACGAAAAATCACCTTTCTTGACCTGCACGTAGCCGAGCTCTCCTTTTCGCAGCAGTTCATGGATGATCATCACCAGAGGGTTCGCTGATGTATAGTATTCTTTGGGTGGGCCTGCGGCCCGCATGGCCTGTATCTCCTTTTCCTCTTGGATAATGAATCTAAGAATCAACTCGTCATCAGAAACCGAAACCCCCCCGAGCTTTTGGCGCACCTCATCAATCGTGGGCTGCGGAGGTTCGAAGGTAGCAAGTTCTTTGGCCCGAGACAAACTTAATATCCTGTCCTTAATATCAGGCTCTACTTCGGAGCTTGCTTCACGACCCCACAATCCAAGGCAATACATGATTATCTCATCAGTTACCTGCTTGTATCGCTCACCGGTCATGATGTTTATCGCGGCCTGGCTCGCTACGAACTGCGAGAACGGGGTAACCATGATGGGGTAGCCAAGGTCCTTCTTGACCTGCACGATCTCTTCGAGAACTGCATTCAGGCGATCTTCCATGCGCATCTGCGCGAGCTGATGTTTCAGGTTGGATATGACTCCTCCGGGCACCTGGTGAATATACTGGTACTCGTCATATTCGAGAGGAGTACCGATCGGGAGCCCCTCCCTTTTGGCAATGTAGCTAAAATGGTCGGCGACGGGCAGAAGCGCCTTATCGTCCACGGAGGGTTCGTAGCCGAGCATGCGGAGGTTCTTTATCACGTTCACTATGGACGGCTGGGAAGAACCGTTTGCGAGCGGCGGAATGGCCGTATGGAGGGTGCGGCACCCGGCCTTGACCGCTTCAAGATAGCATATAGGGGCAAGACCGGTCGTACAGTGGGAGTGCAATTCGAGCGGTATGCCTCCCGCATGTGCCAGCATCGCCGGAATCACGGTGCGGGTTCGCTCCGGGGTTAGCAATCCGCCCGAGTCTTTCAGGTAGATGGCGTCGGGGTTGAGCTTTGCCGCGTCCTGCGTCCTCTGCGCGTAATAAGCATCCGAGTGCTTTGGCGAATAAGAATAGATGAGCGGCAGCGATACCTTGAGTCCCGCCTCTTTCGCGAACCGGACGCATTCGGGTATCCTGAACGTCATGTCGTTTGCTGCGTCCATGAGCTCTATTTGATTAATGCCCGCCGCAGCAATCCGTTCCATGAAGAGCTTGAGCAGAGAGAACGGCGTCAGGTCAAAGGCGGTGATGTTGTGGCCCATCATAAGCACAAGGGGCGTCCTGGTCACCCTTGCTGAAATGAGCCTGATCCTTTCCCACGGGTCCTCGCGCAGTTCGCGCACACACTTCTTGAAGTGGCTGGTGGCAATAATCTCCATGGATTTAAATCCTGCAGCATCCATCTGCGCTGCCACAGGAAGCATCATGCCCGTGGTCATCCCTTCTGCCCACAGGCTTGCATGCCCGTCACGAAAGGTGGTATCGACAAAGTCAATCCGATCCATCACGCACTCCTGTTTCCAAAACCATTGTTACGAGTTACGGGTTCAAGAAAGGCCTGTTACAGGTTACCGACCAAAGACCTGTTACAGGTTGCAGGACATAGGCTGAAGAACTGTTGCATCCTGTAACGTGTAACATGGTTTGTCTTGTAACGTGTAACAGCTTCTTTCGTAACTCGGAACTCGTAACCCGGAACAATTACTTCTGTGGATACGCTTCCTCCAAAACCTCTTCCAGCCACTTCGTATGAACATCCCCTTTCTTATACTCCTCTCTGCTCAGGATGAAGAGAAGAAACGGGATGACCGTGTCAACCCCTTTGACGACAAAATTTTCAAGTGCATATTTCATCCTGTCAATCGCCTCCGTGCGGTGATGACCGTGCGTGATCACCTTGGCGAGCAGAGAATCATAGTAGGGGGGAACAAAATAGCCAGGATAGCAGTGGGTGTCGATGCGTATGCCGGGACCCTTCGGCGCCGTCCACTCTATGAGCTTACCGGGAGAAGGGGCAAAATCCCTTTCCGGTGCTTCGGCCGTCAGCCGACATTCTATTGCATGACCTGAAAGAACTACCATCGACTGAGTCAGACTGAGCGACGCGCCTGCCGCCAGCCGGATCTGCTCCTGCACGATATCTACCCCGCTGACCATTTCGGTCACCGGGTGTTCTACCTGGACCCTCGTGTTCATCTCCAGGAAGTAAAACTTCTGCGTCTCTTTATCGAGGATAAACTCTACCGTACCGGCACTAAGGTACCCTATATTGCGAGCAATAGTCACGCCTGCCGCGCGTATTTTCTCCCGCAGCGCGTCAGAAAGAGAGGGTGCCGGAGCCTCCTCAATAACCTTTTGATAACGCCTCTGCAATGAACAGTCCCGTTCGCCCAGGTGGATCACGTTACCCTGTATGTCGCCGAGAACCTGCACCTCGATGTGACGGGCACGCGGGATATATTTCTCCAGATAGAGCACTTCGTCACCAAACGCAGCTCTGGCTTCAGCCGAAGCAGTTTCAAACAGAGTTGCCAGCTGCGAGGGCTCTGTGACAATCTTGATACCTCGCCCCCCGCCGCCAGCCGCGGCTTTGAGAATAACCGGGAACCCGATCTCGCGAGCCAGTTTCACCGCTTCTTTAACATCCCTGACCTCTTCGGAACCTGGAATCACGGGAATTCCATACCCCTTTACCAGTTTACGTGCCAGAAGTTTGTTGCCCATCTCCCTGATGCAATGCTCCGGAGGTCCGACAAAAACCACGCCTTGCTCGCTGCAGATTCTGGGCAGATCCGGATTCTCCGCCAGAAAACCATAACCAGGATGAATCGCCTGTGAACCGGTGCCGCGAGCTGCGGAGACGATGGTGTTGACTTTGAGGTAGCTCTCCTGGGCGCGGGCCGGTCCGATGCAGATAACGCGATCAGCCATCTGTGCTGCCATGCTTTCCCGGTCAGCCTCGGAAACGGCGAGCACCGACTCTATATCTAATGCTTTGCACGCTTTGATAATCCGAACAGCAATTTCACCCCGGTTCGCGATGAACATTCGAGAAATGCCGGCCACAGTCTTCCTCTCACACAGGCCCTGCTTCAGGCTTCACCATGAAGAGCGGCTGCCCGTACTCAACCATCTCATTAGTCTCGACCAGTACGTCGGTGATACGTCCGCGAACTCCCGCCTTCACAGCAGTAAAGACTTTCATTACTTCTATCAGACAAACGGTGTCGTCTTCCTTGACAAAAGAATCGATTTCCACATAAGGAGGGGCTTCGGGCGCCGGCCGCCTGTAAACCGTACCCAGCAGGGGTGCTTTGATAGGAACCAGCCCTTCCCGCTGCGCCGCCACAGTTACCCCTTTATGCTTCTTATCCTCAGCCGCGCTCGGTTTACTGACCCTCTGTTCCGCCTGCCCGGGGGACAAGCCAGGAACATTGCTCTCCACGACAGCGGCCCCGCACCCCTGTTTCCTGACCACCAGCTTCAGATCCCCTGTTTCAAGATGCAATTCATCGAACGTCGATTCCTCTACCAACCTGAGTATCTGGATAACTTCGTCTTGCGTCAAGGTCATACAACCCCCATAGAGACCAGAATGAGACAGGTAAGAGATAAAGAAGGTAGAGGTAAAGACTAAAGCGAAGGTTCAAATAATCGTTTCTCTACCTCTATCTTCGTTCTTGTTCTTTCCTCAACCTGTCCCTGTTCTTAGTTCTTACCTGTCCTCAATCTCTACCTTCGCTCTTGTTCTTTCCTCAACCTTCTTTTGTTTTTACCTCTACCTTTGCTTTTGTCTTTACCTGTCTTTATTGCCCTGGCCACTTGCCTCCGGAGAAGTATGTATTCACGATATTACCTTTGGTGATCGGCAGAAGCAGATAGGACGGGTATTCCTCGTTGTGAAAAACGGTCACTCTTGCAACAGCGGTCCTCTTGATGCTTCCGGTGCCGATAAGCTCCAACGGATTCGTGGGGTCATCGTCCACACAGCTTATCTTGACCGCGATCCTGGAGCCTGCCTTGAAGAGATTACCGGTCGGCACCAGCTTAATGTCGAACTCGTAGATCGTGCCCGGCGTCAGCGGTTCTGATTTCGCGTGTGTATAAATGGGTTCCCACGGCTTCGACTTTTTCATATCGAGATCCCTGTGTGAGCCTTTGAGCCAGCCCTTGGTGAGGAGCCTTTCCTTGCCTTCCGCGTCGATCTCCAGAAGCGAAATGATCCAGTGTACGTCAATGTCCGTGGTCGCGGCATAGAGCTTCAGCATGATGGGCCCGAGGACTTCCGTGTTCTCCACGAGCGGAGGCGTAGCATATTTGACGTATCCCCGCATCCAGGGCGACTCCTCGAACGAATCACTGCCTTCGTAACTCCAGTGCTCATGCTCATTGAGAAGACCATACTCGTGCAAATAGAATGGCGTGAATTTGGTCTCCGGGAAAGGCCACTCATTACCTGACTTCCACTCACCGGTGTTCATGATGAAGCAGCGCACGGGCGGCTCATCCATGATTCCCGTATCAACCCCCTTGACCCAGTGGTCGAACCATCGAACCGCTTCATGCTGTAACTGATAGAGCGGCCGATCCAGATAGACAGGAGGTCCTATGATCATCTTCTTCGGCACTTTCAGATATTCCCAACTGCGGAACGCAGCCGGAAGGTGTATGCCGAAGCAGTCCCAGTCAGCGCCGATATAGGCCGGTATCTTGATCTTGTTGTAGTCGACCGTACGGTCCTTCCAGTACTTGTCGTACGTCGAATGGAGGGCGAGATCTACGGTAAAAGGATTCACGCCTTCCAGGGGATTTTTCAATACGCCGGCAAGCTCCGGGATCGACCGTACATCCTCGTCTTCCAGCATCTTCGCAATAGCCTTTTTGAACCCTGCCTCTCCCAGTTCTTTGAGTGCAGCGCATTCGGGCCTCACGTTGCCGTAGGTAAGCGAGGTCTGGCTCCACCCGAAAGGCCACTTCCATGCGAATATACCGCCGCGATAGGCAATGTCCCGGTAAAAATCTGTAGATCCCCAGGGGCAGAAAATAGTCTTCAGATGGGGCGGGTTGAGCTGCGCAACGAATAGCTGTATCCACGCAAAATAAGAGACACCAAACATGACGACATTGCCGTCACACCAGGATTGCTTCGCCATCCATTCAATCACTTCATAACAATCTTTCACCTCTTGGGGCCCGGTAAAATCCCACTTCCCTTCGGACTTTCCGGTGCCTCGGGCATTACAGACCAGGTGCGCATAACCGCGTCGCGCAAAAAAGATAGGGTCACCGGCTTCGAGCGAAGCATTGGTCCTTTCTTGCCCGGGGTGGCGCCATTGGGCAGTTGACAAAGCAGCAGGCTTTATGGGGCCGGTCTGCCCGGCTGAATGATAGTTATGAAAGCTCAGGACTGCAGGGAACTTCCCCTTACCCTCGGGCCTCCACATGTCGCAATTGAGCTTCACGCCGTCACTCATGGGGATCTTCACGTCCCGTGCGGCAACGACACCATACTTCCTTGCCGAGGTCTTCCATTTAGTGCTGAACATTGCCCCCTTGTACTCTTCGAAAGCCATTGTTACCTCCTTCCCTTTTGTTAGGTCGTCAACTTCTTATATCCTTTTCACTCCGCTCGCGGTAGAAAAGCGACACGTTAATCAGTGCTCCGCTTGAATGCTATTCTGCTTTCTCTTATCTGCTCACACCTTTCCTTTTTTTATCTATCTCTGACAATTCCTTTTTGTCTCATGAGGTGATGACCAGTTCACGTTTATTGCACTTTTTTATGAACAGACCACTTGAGCCTCTCCATGATCTCCGAAACTGTTTTTGAATCAGTTGCGACTCCGAAGTACTTGTTCATATTAACTATGGCTGAGGCGTGTTCATCAGCCGAAAAAGCTCCGCAGCAATCCTCAACGAAGATGATGCGGAAATCCAGATTGTAACCATCCCGGGCAGTCGTCTCTACGCAAACGTTCGAGGCAACGCCGGTCATGAGCAGTGTCTCGATACCTCTGGCCCTGAGCACGAGGTTCAAATCCGTCCCCACGAACCCGCTGAAACGATGCTTCGTCGCAACAAAATCGCTCGCCTGCGGCTCTACCTTGTAGAACTCAGCGCCCCACGTATCCAAACGGCAGATCAGCATCTCCCTGCCCGCTCCTGCCAGCCGCCCCACCCACGAATCCGAATCGGTCCAGCTGCTATGAATCGTCCGCACGAAAACGATGGGTAAGCCCCTTTGCCGGCATTGGGAAATAAAGGGGATCAGCCGCTCCACCGACCTCTCTACGTGTGAAAGATCGAAACCTCTTTTTCCAAAAACACCCTCGACGTGACAGAAGTCGTTCTGAACATCTACCACGACCAGGGCTGTTCTGCCTGGCTTCAGCTGATCGGCAATTTTTTTCTTGATCTGTTCATCCACCATACGCACCTCCCGGTCGAATCAACATCTAACCGAATATCGAAATCCGAAACAATGCCGAATGTCAAGGATTGCCCTCGTCTCTATTTTTTGCGCATCCGTACCTTTTGTCAACAATATTCCTACTGGAGCACGCTGCGCTTAAGGACCGCCGGCATAGCCAGCTTAAGGACCGGAGCTGCGCTCCCTCGAGGAGCGTCGCTTTCAGCGACTTGAGGCAAGTACCTCAAGGCCGAAGGCCGGTCCTCAAGCGAAGCGATCCTTAAGGCTCACCAGAGCCGTTCCTGCTGCCTCGCAGTTTTGACCTTGACAATAGGGCGGGGTTGAGATACACCCTTTCTGAAATTCATCGCACTCCGCGATTCCGAACAGAAGAAAAATCTTCCGGAAGGCCACGGTAGAAGCGCTTTAAGGAGGCACGCATGAAGATCGATGTCTTTAATCACATCTCTCCGAAAAAATTCTACGACAAGATGCTGAGCATAGCGCCCAACGCTAAAGATATACACAAACGCATCAGGAATATTCCCTGTCTCGTCGATCTTGACGAACGTTTCAGGATAATGGACCTCTTTGATGAATACGTACAGATCATCTGCCTTTCTTCACCCCTGGAAGTTTTTGGACCACCCCCCGTCTCGACAGACTTAGCGAAACTGGCAAACGATTCCATGGCAGAACTGGTGGGAAAGTATCCGGATCGTTTTCCGGGCTTCATCGCATCGCTGCCCATGAACGACCCTGAAGGACTTCTGAAGGAGACGAAGCGAGCTATTAACGACCTCGGCGCAGCGGGCGTGCTCATATTCAGCAACGTGCTGGGAAAGCCCCTTGACAAGCCGGAGACCTTGCCGCTCTTCGATCTGATGGCTGAACTTGACCGGCCTATCTGGCTGCATCCTTACCGGACAGCAGACTTTGCGGATTACAAAGGTGAACCGAAAAGCCATTACGAAATCTGGTGGACTTTCGGTTGGCCCTACGAGACCAGCGCAGCCATGGCCCATCTCGTATTCGCCGGGCTCTTCGACCGTCATCCTGACATCAAGATCATAACGCATCACCTGGGTGCGATGATCCCTTACTTTGAAGGCAGAGTCGGGCCAGGCTGGGACCAGCTCGGCACCAGGACTTCGGATGAGGATTACAGCCTCTTGCTTAAGAAACTGAAAAAGAGACCGCTCGACTACTTTCACATGTTCTATGCGGATACAGCTGTTTTCGGGGCGCGGGCAGCGACTCTCTGCGGTCTGGAATTCTTCGGCGTGGAAAAAACACTCTTTGCGTCGGACTCCCCATTCGATCCTGAAAAAGGTCCGGCTTATATCCGTTCTACCATCCAGATCGTAGACAGCCTGGAGATCAGCGCTGTAGACAAGAAAGCGATATACGAAGCCAACGCAAGACGACTTTTGAAACTGAAATAACTGGTAGTAGAATATACGGTGATTCACTACACATTGTCACAGACGAAAGCATTTAAAAGGAGGCGGGAAATGAAAGGAAAGAAAGATTTCATCGGTGTCGCAGTCGCATGTTTGCTACTGACATCACTCTGGATTCACTCGGATGCGGCTGCTCAGGAAAAACTTGTTGCTTACTATAGCCCTCCGGCAGGCGGAGGAGCCTTCACGCTCGTAGCAGGCCAGGTCACCGTCACAAACAGGTACATGGGAGGAGGGTACAAGTTTGTCCACGAACAGACCACCGGCACGCTGGAAATAGTCAGGCGCCTGATGACCGCACAAATACAGAAAAAAGATGCCTTTGGTGATTTCGGGTCGACCGATGGATACAATGCTTGGAAGGGCAGGGCTGAGTATACGGGCAAGCCATTTCCCGGTCTTCGATCAGTCGCATACAACCAGCTGGTAGACCTCTATCTCGCCGTCCCCGCTAACTCCTCAATCAAGACGTTTGCCGACGTGAAAGGCAAACGTATTGGTGTGGGTGGGCCAGGCAGTTCAGTCGCCAATACAGGATTTCTCATCCTGCAGCAGTACGGGGTCAAGAAGGAAGATTTCAAGCCATTCTATTTCGTCTATAAGGAAACTATAGAGGGAATACAGGATGGATCACTTGATGGCGGTTTTCTGGCAGGCGGTTATCCGATGCCCTCCTTTCTGGAACTCTCCACGAGGAATAACGTTCGAATAATACCGGTGGATGAAAAGATTGCGCAAAAGATTATTCATGACCAGCCGGGTTATTATACGAGTATCGTAAAAGCCAAATCATACAAGGGAGTCGACCAGGATACCCGCATCCTCGGCTGGACAGGCACCATCTGGACCCACTCCGGTGTGAGCGATGAGCTGGTCTACAAATTCATCAAGAACCTTTTTGATCACAAAGAGGAGTATTTCGCGGTCCACCAGGACGCAAAGGAACTGAAGCTGCAGGAGTATAACAAAGGAGTCGCTGTACCGTTCCATCCGGGCGCAGAGAAGTATTTCAAAGAAATGGGCGTGTGGAAACAGTAATACTAATTAGTATAACAATCGGGGAAGAGAGTTGGGGTTGAGCACTCTTTGCTCAACCCCAATTTTTTTATCTAACTTTGAATGCTGCCTCCATGCCGATGTATTGCTTCCTCAACTTCGGTTTCTCGATCTTGCCGGTCGGATTGCGAGGGACTTCTCCGAAAAAAACGATCCGCGGTCTTTTATAGCGCGGCATCTTTTCGCAGAAGGCGATGACTTCTTCTTTTGTAAGGCTCTTTCCCGGCACCACGTCAATCACCACCGCAACCAACTCACCAAGCCGCTCGTCGGGCACCCCGATAGCCGCAACATCCTTCACGTTTGGATGCGCATGAAGAAAATCCTCGACTTCAACGGGAAAGACGTTCTCACCACCGGTGATGATCACATCTTTCTTCCTGTCGACGATATAGATGAACCCGTCCTCATCCTGCCGGGCCATGTCGCCGGTAAAAAGCCATCCGTCACGCAAGGCTTTGGCCGTAGCCTCAAGGTTCTTATAATATTCTTTCATGACGCCATTGCCGCGTACGAGAAGCTCTCCCGGTTCCCCGCGGCCCACATCAATACCATTCTCATCCACGATGCGTGTTTCCCAGTTGAAGCCGGGCAGCCCGATAGCTCCGACCTTACGGATGTTCTCTATGCCCAAGTGCACACAGTTCGGACCTGTTGATTCGCTCAAGCCGTACGTCGTGTCGTACCCCATCTCGGGAAAATACTCTCTCCAGTGCTTGATCAAGGATGGCGGCACAGGCTGGGCGCCGATGTGCATGAGCCGCCACTGAGACAGCTCATAATCGGAGAGCTTCAACTCGCCGCTATCAAGCTTGACGAGTATGTCCTGGGCCCACGGCACGAGAAGCCAGACGATGGTCCCCTTCTCATCACTCACTGTCCTCAATATCGTCTCCGGGGTCGCGCCCTTGAGGATCACGGCCTTGCCGCCGACGATCAGGCTTCCGAACCAATGCATCTTTGCGCCCGTGTGGTAGAGCGGAGGAATGAGAATGAAGTTGTCCTCCTTCGTCTGGTAATGGTGCATCTTTTCGGTGATAGCTGCGTTTGCCATGTTCTTGTGGGTAAGCAGGATGGGCTTCGGCTGGCCTGTGGTGCCGGACGTAAAGTAAAGGCCGCAGGGGTCGTTCAAGCCAAGCTGCACAACGGGCGGCTCTGCCGGAGATTCATCGAGGACGCGCGAAAAAGAATCTGCATAAGAGGGCACCTCGCTGCCGCAGCAGATAAACCCTTTGACGGTGGAAAGCTCTTTCCTGATCGGGTCTATCCTTTCGGTGAATTCCTGGCCGAAGACGAGAATCTGCGGCTCTGCGACATCTGCGCAGTACTTGATGTCCGAACTCATAAAGCGGAAATTGAGCGGTACCACCCAGGCACCGGTGCGCACGATACCGAAATACGCAATGAGCCACTCAATCGAATTATTCATAAGATGCATCACCTTACCACCCTTGGTGATGCCCTTTGCCCGAAGAGCACTGGCAAAGCGATCGGATCGCTCGTCAAACTCCTTCCATGTAATCTCGAACCGTTTATTCTCAGCCGGTATCCTTTCAATAAGCGCAATCTCATCAGGGTACATCCTCGCGTTCCGTGCAAGCATCTCCCCGATATGAATGTCCATGTTTCCCATGCTTTTCACCCCCGTTGAGATGTTTTCGTCTCAATCCTAATATGGGCATTGAGGTTAGTCAACAGAAAAGACCGGCAAAGGCTACTATTCGATTGGTTTCATTGGTCTTATTGGTTTGCAACTAATTCAACCAATTGAACTAATGAAACCAATGAAGCAATCGCGTGTACTCCCTGATATAAACTCCTTGACAGTTTCCATCGGCGTGATACAATCAATCTTATTTCGAGAGGAGTGGTATGGACACGATACGGGAATTCATCAAACTTCTTGAGGAGAAGGGTGACATCGCTCACGTTGCGGGCCCGGTGTCGGGCGAGGGAGTTGCAGCACTCATCTGGGAACTGAATGAACGGAAAGGCCCGGCACTCTGGTGCCACAACGTGAATGGCTCCAGGGTGCCGCTCGTTGCAAACCTCTTCGGTTCCTTCTCCAGGGTCGCCCTGGCGCTCGATCTGCCGAGCGACGCATCGCCAAAACAGATCCGAAACCATTATGCCAACATGATGGAAGACAAGAGCAAATGGCTGGTGCCGGAAATGGTCAAGACCGGCCCCTGCAAGGAGGTCATCCGCACGGGAAACGACGTTGATCTTTTCCATTTCCCGATCTTCAAATGGGCCCCCGGTGATGGTGGCCCTTACATCACATTGAACGGCACAATCTCGAAGGACCCCGAACTGGGCAGAAACGTCGGCATGTACCGGGTGCATGTGATCAGCAGGAATACCACGGGCATCATGGCGCTCTCCCTGCAGGATATTGGTATCCATCTGGCCCGCGCCAGAGAGCGCGGACAAGACTACCTCGAAGTTGCCATCGTGATCGGTATGTCGCCGGCTGTCTATTTTGCTTCGACCACCAAGATGCCCGCGGTAACAGAAGACGAGTATGCCTTTGCGGGCGCGCTCCAGAAAAAACCTGTACAGCTCGTGCGTTGCGAAACTATCGACGTTGACGTGCCCGCTGATGCAGAGATCGTGATCGAGGGACGCCTCTACCACACCGAGCTTTTACAGGAAGGCCCGTATGGCGAATGGATGGGCTACTACGAAGAATCGATGATCACACCAACCTTCCACGTCACCTGCATCACTCACCGAAAAGACCCATTGTATGTGACGGGTTCCATGGGCCACCAGTACGGCGAAGGTGAAGTCTTCAGGTACCTCCCCATCCAGGCAAATCTCTACAATGTGCTCAAGAGGTCTGTCATCGGGTTCCGCGATGTCTACCTGCCCTTGCAAGGACGCGGCTACAAGGCAGTGGTGCAGATCAAGAAACGCTATCCAGGATGGGGAAAGCAGGCGATCTACGCGGCATTCTCGGCCGGATACATCAATTCCAGCGTCAACTGGGTAACGATTGTGGATGAGGATATCGACATATACGACCTGAACCAGGTCTATTTCGCTGAAGCCACGCGCGTTGATCCCGAGCTCGATGTGGTCGTGCTGCCGGTGCAGGGTGTCTATCCGCTCAATCCCGCCGCGCGTGACCGGTACGAGGCCAAGGATCTGGGGCACGAGCTGGGATTCACGGAGTTTGCGTGGTGCTCCAAAATAGGCATCGACGCCACGAGAAAATATCAGGATGAACACAGGAGGGCAACGCCCGATCGGGTAGTACCTGATCTGAAGACCCTGGAACTGGTGCGCAAGAATTGGGACTCGTACTTTAAGAAGTAGGGAGTATCATCATGAGTAAAGGGGAGGTATATATGAAAAGAAGCATCAGCATCGTAACAGGCGTTTCAATCGCTCTTCTCCTTGTCCCGTTCATCGTCGGTTCACCGGCAGAGGCGCAGCTATCGAAGAAGTATGAGCTGAGCTGGGGCACCATCGTTGCCGGTGGTGCATGGCAGATTATAGGAAGCGCCATGCTGGAAGATGTGAAAAAGGCAAATCCCAACATCAGTGGAGCAAACGTTCCCAGTACTCCAACAGCTACCCTGATGGCCATACATCAGGGCAAATTCAATATCGGTTTCAGCCTCACCGACGCCACGGCCGAGGCCTGGGACGGGGAAGGATACTTCAAATCCATGGGTCAGGTCAGGAACATCAGGTCCCTCATGACCCTTTACCCGCAGGCGACGCACCTGGTGGTCCGCGCTGATTCGGACATAAAGCGGATAGAAGATTTCAGGGGAAAGCGCGTGAGCCCGGCAGCGCGCGGTTTATCAAACGATATAGAGGCACAGAGGCTTTTGAAGCTTTACGGCATGAGCTATAACGATGTCAGAGTGCAATTTTTAAGCTTCGAAGACTCGGCCGTGCAGTTCATAGACGGGCACCTCGATGTGCTCCTCTTTCTGACTGTTCCGTTCCCGTTTGCGCCGGTGATCAACGTGAACTCACACCGGCAGGCCAGGCTTATGTCCATACCTGATGACAAGGTGGCACAGTTGACGAAGTTCAGGGGCGTTGAGGCATACACGCTTCCAAACGGTATGTACAACGGCATAGATTATCCTGTCAAAGGGATCGCGGTGCGGGCGCACCTCGTCGTGGGCGAAAACATGCCGGATGAGCTTGCATACGCCATCGTGAAAGCGATCGCCGAAAACTTTTCGCGCTACCCGTCCGTGCTTAAGTCAATGGAATATGCCCGCCCTCAGGATATAGGAAAAGATGTCGGCATCCCCCTGCACCCCGGTGCCCTCAAGTACTACAAGGAGCGCGGCCTGGTGAAGTAACAGGCAGACCGCATACGGATTCAATGGCGCTACCGGTTCGCGTAACATGGCAGGAGGAGCGACCTGGCCGCAGAGCACTTGAGGCGATGCAGGCAGAACGTCTCAAGCTCCTCGTGCAAAGGACCTACGAACACGTTCCTTTTTACAGGCGCATCTGGGCAGCGCACGGTTTCTCCCCGAGCGATATCAGGAATGAGCGGGACATCACCAAGATCCCCTTTATCACCAAAAAGGATATAGCAGAGAACCTCGAACAACACCCGCCCTTCGGGGATTTTCAGGGCGATTTCAGGGCGATCAGAATCCAGGGTTCCACAGGCTCGACCGGCAAGCCGAAGCCCATCTTCCACACGCGCGGTGACTGGGAAAATATAGCAAGGCTCTGGGCCCGGCGCCTGCATGCCCAGGGTGTCCGGACCGGCGACATCGTGCAGATCGCCTTTGCGTACACCCTGTTCATTGTTGGATTCACCTCATCCGAAGGCGCAATGAGACTCGGCGCCACCGTGGTGCCCGCGGGCAGCGGAGCAGTCACGCCCTCTGAACGGCAGCTTCAGCTCATGCGTGACTGGAGAGCGACCGTTGTTGGCTGCACCGGTTCATACATGCTCAACCTTGCTGACGTGGCCCGTTCCATAGGTCTCGATCCCGCCAAAGATTTCAGCGTGCGCGTCTCCTTTCACACTGCAGAACCGCTCACCGAGGGGATGCGTACGCAGATCGAGGAAGCGTGGGGGTGCAGGGCGTACGATAACTACGGCAGCGTCGAAACAGGGGCGCCCACGTACGAATGCAAAGAGCAGCACGGGCTGCACGTGAGCGAGGACGCGTATATCTTCGAGGTGGTCGACCCTGATACGGGAGAGCCACTTCCCGACGGGCAGGAAGGTGAGCTGGTGGTCACCACACTTATAAAAGAGGCAGCGCCTTTCATCCGGTACCGTATCGGCGACGTCACCTCTTTCATCCCTGAGCCGTGCGCCTGCGGGAGAACCTTCCGGCGCATTGCTCCCATCAGGGGCCGCGTTGATGACATGATCAAGGTCAAGGGCGTAGCTGTTTATCCTGCTGACTTCGAGCCGTCCATAAAAGAGAGTGGCCTTTTTTCGCATGAGTATCTGGTCACGGTCTGGAAAGAAAAGCACAGGGAATTCGTGAAAGTCTCCGTGGAGTATCTCGGGCCCGAAGGCGGCCGCGACCAGGCTTGCGTGCGGCTCGCGTCCCGGCTCCACAGCGCGATGGGCCTGCGCTGCGGGGTGGAGGCAATGGCTCAAGGCGATATCAAGCGTCTCTTGGGAGCGGAGAAAAGAATCAAGTACAAGAGGATCCGTGATCTGCGAAAATAGGGGGTAAGGTATGGGCCCGTCATGGCAGGAGTTCTGGGGAGCGCGACCCTTTCATCTGAAGCTTTCTCTCATCGTATCGACTGCCCTTTGCCTCTTTCATATGTATACGGCAATTTTCGGAACGCTGGACGCCCTCGCCCAACGCGGGGTGCACCTCGGGCTCGGCCTGATCATTGTTTTTCTCGTGACCGCCAGAGGCAAGAACAAGGCGGGAGCGCCTGCGCCGGCTTGGTATGACTGGGCCCTGATAGCGCTCTCGATCGCGGGTGTCGGCTACGTGCTCGCAAATTATGCCTGGGTGACGACCGAGCGCTTCACCTTCATCACGCCTCTCTACTGGTACGAAATTGTTTTCGGCTTATGCACCATTGTCGCCGTGCTCTTCGCATGCACACGAGTGATCAGCTTGGGCATGCTCTACTGCGTGCTCGGATTTCTGGCGTATCCGCTCGTGGGCCCCTATTTGCCGGGCGTCTTCCATTCGATAGCTCACGGGCTGACGGATCTTATAGACTTCTACTATCTCTCGCTCGGCGGCATTTTCGGTATACCGTTGAGCGTGTCAGCCACGGATATAGCGCTCTTCGTGATATTCGGGGCAGTGCTCATGAAGACGGGCGGTTCCACGCTTATCAGCAATATCGCAATGGCCTTCGCGGGCCGCATGACAGGTGGTCCTGCCAAAGTCGCTATAATCGGGAGCTCGTTTTTCGGATCGATAACGGGCAGCACATCAGCCAACGTGGCGACGGTGGGCAGCATCACCATCCCCATGATGAAGAAGGCAGGTTATAAGCCGAACTTCGCAGCAGCGGTCGAAGCGGTTGCATCGTGCGGAGGGCAGATGACGCCGCCGGTTATGGGCGCATGCGCGTTCGTCATGGCGGGCTTCAGCGGCATACCCTATGTGACTATCCTCAAATACGCGCTCTTCCCCGCGATCCTCTATTACTTCAGCCTATTCGCAACGGTCCACATCGAAGCAAAAAAGCTGGGCCTCCGCGGCGTGGACACGGGTGTCACGACCAAGGAAACATTGAGAGACTATGGCCACATGTTTATTCCTGTAGGTATGCTGCTCTACCTCTTGATTGCAGGCTATTCGCCGCGCTTCGCCGGAGGCTACGGGATTCTCGCTGCGATCGCGGCAAGTCAATTGCGCCGTGCAACCCGCCTCAATATCATAGGTCTACTCTCGGCTTTTGAAGTCGGCGCCAGGAACATCCTGATCGTTCTTTCCTCCACGGCCGCGGCCGGTCTCATCGTTGGCGCCGTGGATGTGACAGGTTTCGGCCAGCGCATCTCAAGCGGCTTCGTCGGCATTGTCGGAGGCAGCCTCTTTGCAGGGTTGATGCTGGGATTTCTCATATCCTTCTTATTAGGCCTCGGCATGCCCACCACACCCGCCTACATCATCCAGGCGGCAACGATCATTCCCGCTATGATCGCGCTTGGCCTTCCAAACTATGCTGCGCATCTTTTCGCCTTTTATTATTCCTGCCTTGCCCTGATTACGCCGCCTGATGCGACAGCCGCCTACACCGCGGCGGCAATAGCAGGTGCAGACGGCTGGAAGGTAGGCTGGCTCGCCACGCGCATGGCCGCGGTGGCCTTCATCATTCCGATCATGTTTGCGTATAACCATGCCCTCTTACTCGTGGGGCCCTGGTACGTTGTGCTGGCGACGGTCGTTGCGGCCCTTGCCGGTATATGGTGCCTGGCTGTTGCGGGCGAAAACTATTTCGAGCAACAGCTCAAGCCCTACGAAAGGCTTGTAGCCCTAGTGGCAGCGATTCTCCTGATATGGCCTTCGTGGCTCTTTGTCCTGATCGGCGCAGCATGCTTTGCGTGGCTCCTGAGAGTACAGATCAGCGCGCGCCAGCACGCTCAGAACCGCGTCTCTTAAACACCGAGAAAAAGGAGTGAACCATGGGAAAGAATCTGAACATGCGTGACTGGGTTGAAACTCTCGACAAAGCGGGGGAGCTGGTGACACTCAACAAGCCCGTCGATCCAAAGACTGAGATGGGCGCGCTGCTTTACAAGTCGCGTGATAAAGCGCTTTATTTCAAAAACGTGGCCGGATTTCCCGGCTGGCGCGCGCTGGGACAGGCGCCGAGTAATCTGAGACAGGCAGCGCTCGCCTTCGGCGTTGAGCCGAGACTCCTCGTAAGGGAATTTGCGAGACGGGTCGCAAATCTTAAGAAGCGGCGCATCGTCGAGGACGGTCCGGTTCGTGAGAAACGCTTCGCGGGCGATGAAGTCGACATGACCGCGCTTCCTGCCCATATCGCCGGCCTGCGCGACGGAGGCCGCTACATCACTTCCGGGCTGATCATCGTGAGGGACCCGGACACCGGCGTGCTCAACATGAGCTTCCACCGCATGCAGATCAAGGGGCCGAGAAGGCTCGGCATTCTGATGGTGCCGAGACATCTCTATCTCATCTACCAGAAGAATGAGAAGCAGAACAAACCAACGCCCATCTCGGTGATCATAGGCCATCATCCCATGTACTACTTCGCCGCAGCATACACGGGGCCGGCAAACCTCTCCGAATTGGAGCTGGCAGGGGCCTTGCTCGAAGAGGAAGTGGAGGTCGTGAAGTGCGAGACAAACGACCTGGTTGTACCTGCGCACGCTGAGGTCTGCTATGAGGGGGAGATACTGCCCCATGAGCGGGAAGAAGAAGGACCGTTCTCGGAATTCCAGGATTACTATGTTGCAGGCACGGGCATGAATCCCGTCATCCGGGTGGATCGCCTCATGATGCGCAAGGACGCCATCTATAAACAGATCCAGAACGGTTCGGAGGTAGAAGGCTGCATCTATCACAAGGTGCCCATGTCCGCAGCCCTATTCGACCGGCTCAAAACAGTCGGGGGCTTTACGGACCTCGTCAACGTGATGATGCTTCCGGGTATCTTCGGCGTGGTAGTGCAACTGAAGCAGCGTTTCAAGGGTGAGGCTAAAAATGTGCTTATGGCAGCCCTTTCATCCCAGTACCTTCATCCCAAAGTGGCTATCGCCGTGGACGAGGATGTGGATATATTCAATCCCGCGGAGATCATCTGGGCCATGTCCACGCGCCTTAACCCCGCGCGCGATGTCTTCATTGTTGACGAGACGCGCATTCATCCCATGGACCCGACCGGCATCGAGGTGATTCCGCCGGGAAGTCCGCTGGGCTGGTCGCGCATCGGCTCAAAAATAGCCATCGACGCGACCAAGCCGCCGTTGTCTGACATGGCGGGCAGGGAGCTCTTTGAGCGGATACGGCCGATCGGGCTGGAGACGGTCAAACTGGAGGACTTCATCTGATATCAGTTCGCCTTCAAGTGTATACCTTCCGGGTATCCGCGGAGTGGGTGGGGCTCCTCGCTGCCGCCTCGGTCTCGAACTTCAAAATGAGCATTCCTATAAACCTGCAGAGTTTCATAACGCCTCCATCAAATAAATTTACTAACACAGCAACTGCATGCCATATATCCAGCCATGCCCGCATGCGGGACCTAGCGGGTTCGGGGGCAGCGGTGGCGGAAGTCGAGAATTCGGTTACTAACCCAATGTTATCGACACCCCTACCTTGACCCTGATTCGAAAAAGCCCGACCGATAGTGATGTCCCAAGGGAGGGCCGGAAATGGACCTCCCTCGCGCTTCCCAACGAAAATCATTTGACGATTTGCTTTCTCCTTCCGATCACTGCCATCCCGACTAGGCCCGCGCCGAAGAGGAACAGGCTCAAGGGTTCGGGAACGGCGTTTGCCGTTCCGCTCAACTGAACCTGGAGGCCGGTAGGGCCACCAAAAGGTGCTACGTCGGCAAGATTAGTTACTTGAAACTCCAGCGTATTGACACCGGAAACAAATCCGCTGCTGATTGTGAACGGCGTGAATGATGAAAAACCGAGCGTCGGGGTGGTCACACCTGTGCTAACCCCATTGAGGAAGATTACCCCATTATTGTCCGCGGCAAATGCACCAGTAATTACTGCCGTGGCCGGATTCAACCCGGTCAGGTTGAAGCTAATATCGTACTTATAAAGTCCTGCCGAGAAATAGTTTGCAGATGATTGAAGGCCTATCCACTGCGAATTAGCAGTATTGGCGACCCAGTTATAGAGGGTGTAGCTCGAGGGATCGTACACTACCGTGCTGCGGGGAACCGTGAATCCGGGCGCCGCCGTCAGCGTGTAGTGCGGATCATCGGTACCGTAGGGCAATAACGCATTGCTATTGTCAACACCAGTATCGAACAACCCTGGAATGGGCGCAGCTTCCGCCTGGACTGCCCACAAACCGCACAGACTCACCATCACCAATAACAGTACCTTTGTAACTATGTTCATGTTGCTCTCCTTTCGTTTCTTCGCCCAATCACTGCCATCCCCACCAGGCCGGCGCCGAAGAGCAGCAGGCTAACGGGTTCTCGGACGGGGCTTGCCGTTCCGCTCAAATTATCCACCTGGAGGCCAGTAGGACCGAGCGCGATATTCCCTACTTCAAACGCCAGCGTATTGACACCGGAAACAAATCCGCTACTGATTGTGAACGACTGGAATGATCCATAAGCCTCGGCATTGTAGGTCAAGCCCGTGGAGTTCCCATTGATCAAAATATTGAGCCCCTCATCATCCGCGGCCCACTCACCCGTAATCACCGCCGTGGCCGGATTCAACCCGGCTAGGTTGAAGGTCGTCGTGTACGTATAAGCTCCAGCGCTCATACCGTTACCCGTGGGAACCCCTGTATAAACGTACTCTTGAGGGGCGATCCATTGCGAATTGGACGCATTGTCCATCCAGGGCCCATTGGGCGTAAAGGGGTAGCCCGCGGTGGGGTTGCCTGCTGTTGCCGGCCCCACGACGATCGCATTAGGGCCAGGAAAACTGGGGTCAACGCTCTGCGTCAGCATGTAGTGCGGATCCGTGGCACCGGCAGACAACAGTGCATTGCTACTGTTGACGCCCGTATCGTATAACCCCGGAATAGGCGCGGCTTCCGCCTGGACCGCCCACAAACAGCATAGGCTCACCACCACCGATACCATGACCATAAAGCCGATGAATTTTTTCATTTCATGCTTCCTCTTTTCGATTTCTTCTCCCGATTACTGCCATCCCCACCAGGCCGGCACCGAAGAGGAACAGGCTCATGGGTTCGGAAACAGGGGTGACGCTGACATCGTCCAGATCGAACTCGTAACCGGCGGTCGGGCCTTGCGTGTTACTGCTTGAGAACGTAATGGTCGTGGATGACGACGTAGCTGTCTCGGTGAATGCATAGTCGGTGTAACCAGAAGAACCCTGGTTAACGAGATTCAAGAGAGTCGTCCCATTCCAAGACGCACTAAAGTCATTTGGCAAAAGGCTGTTACTGTGTAGCACCCAAAAATTGAAGGTATATGACTGCCCCGGAACCGTGACCAGCGTCTGCGAGATGCTACCATTCTCAAGCGAAGCGGCGTACGTGCCGCTGTGGGGGGCGAGGACGATAAAGTCCGCGCCGGAAGTCGTCCAGCCACTAAAGGTGCCGGTTTCAAACCCCCCGTTGGTCACCTGAGCTGCCCCGCGGGAAGCGACAACGAACGACACTAACAATACTGCAAACAATGCGATTCCTAATTTTTTCGACATGATCTATCCTCCTTATGATTTGTACCTGATAATCAGGTTACTTTTTTATTTTTCTCCCGATTGCCGCCAGCCCCACGAGGCCCGCGCCAAGGAACAGCAAACTAACGGGCTCGGGAACCGGCGTTTGCGCAAATGAAACTCCAGGTGTGAGCAGAAGACCACCTACCACCCAAAATGCCAACACCATGAAGCCGACTAGTTTTCTCATGTCATACCTCCTCTTCTTGATTTTTTCTCTTGATCACTGCCATCCCCACCAGGCCGGCGCCGAGGAGCAGCAGGCTCACGGGTTCTTGGACGGGGCTTGCCGTTCCGCTCAACTCCACACGGAGGCCGGTAGCGTTCCCGTCATTATTCACCTCAAAATCCAGAGTATTGATCCCGGAAACGAAGCCGCTGCTGATAGTGAACGGGTGAAATGCAGTAAAAGCGTTGAAGGGGGTCGTGAAGCCTGTGCTAGCCCCGTTGATGAGGATATTTACCCCTTCGTTGTCCGTAGTCCACTCCCCCGTGATCACCGCTGTGGCCGGATTCAACCCGGTTAGGTTGAAGGTAGTCTCGTACGTATAGGGTCCACCGGGGTCACCGCCGGTAGGGTATGATTGATTGGCTTGAGGAGCGATCCACTTTGAGTTCGGGCCATCGGCAAGCCACGGTCCAGTAAAAATAGGGTCGCCGCTGCTGCTATTCACCACAAGTGCCGCAGGACCTGGGTGTAAGGGATCACTGCTCAGTGTCAGCGTGTAGTGCGGATCGGTCGTACCGTCAGGCAACAGTGCATTGCTACTACTGACGCCCGTATCGTATAACCCCGGAATGGGCGCAGCTTCCGCCTGGATCGCCCACAAACAGAATAGACTCACCACCACTGATAACATAACCTTTGCTCCAAATAGTGAGACTCGGAATCTCTTGAACATACCCTGTCCTCCTCCTTTGATTTGTACCTGAACGTCAGGTTACTTTTTGATTCTTCTCCCGATCACTCCCATACCCACCAAGCCAGCGCCGAGGAAAATCAGGCTAACCGGTTCGGGAACCGACGGAGGGACTTGCGCAAATGAAACTCCAGGCGTGAGCAGAAGACCACCTACCACCCAAAATACCAACACCATAAAGCCAACTAAGGTTTTCATGTCACACCTCCTCTTTTATGTTCTTTCTCTTGATCACTGCCATACCCACCAGGCCGGTGCCAAGGAAAAGCAGACTAAGGGGTTCGGGAACCGATGGTACTGGTCCTGGTGCTGGGCCAATGACGCTGACATCATCCAGATAGAAATAGCTTGGGACTGAACCACCTGAGAACGTAATGACCGTGGATGACGTCGGAGCTGTCTCGGTGAAGGTATAGTCGGTGTAACCAAAAGCGGCAGAGTTAACCAGAGGCAATCCAGGTGTAGCCCCACCAATGAGGGAAGTCCCACCCCAAGACGCACTAAAGGCATTTGTACCTCCACCCACGTTACTCAACCAAAAACTGAAGGTATATGATTGGTTCGCGACCGTATTCAGCGTCTGCGAAAGGGAATCATTCAGAACAGTGGACCCGATATAGGCGGCGGACGCGCCGCTGTGGGGGTTGCCGTCAACTCCTAAAAAGGAACCCGAAGCCGTCCAGCCACTAAAGTTCCCGGTCTCAAACCCTCCGTTCTGCACCAGCTCCGCCGCTCCGCAAGGGGCGACAACGAACGAGACTAACAATACTACAAACAATGCGATTCCGAATTTTTTCGACATGATCTATCCTCCTTTGATTTGTACCTGAACGTCAGGTTACTTCTTGATTCTTCTCCCGATCACTCCGAGTCCCACCAGGCCGGCGCCGAGGAAAATCAAGCTGACCGGTTCGGGAACTGACGGAGGGACTTGCGCAAATGAAACTCCAGGCGTGAGCAGAAGACCACCTACCACCCAAAATGCCAACACTATAAAGCCGACTAATTTTTTCATGTCATACCTCCTCTTCTCTGTTTGTTTTTTTGAAACCTGCAATACCTTACCTTGTCTTGTAACTCAGCCTTCTCAACCAGCAGATCTTGGTTGCACTCCTACACCAACTGCTTTTGCAGCGGGATCAATCACCGCCCAAAGACCCAAGAGATGCTTACACCCCCTTTCTTGTTATCATTGACGAGAGTCAGGCACTTTTCGCCATAACCACACCCGATAAGTCTTAGCGCTACCTAACTCAGCCAGACACCAGTCACGGCAAGGGCAGGTTCAGCGCCCCGTTCAGGGTACCCGCCAAGCGTGAAGAAAAAACTGGCAGTGGCTGCCCCTACATCGTTCAGGAGACCATTGCCCGCGACGCTCGTTCTTTCGCTTCTTCCATCCCTACGAGAGCAAGGTTAAGAAGCAGCAGCGGGACAACGAGTAATGTTAAAAATACCGCATGCATCGAGACGCATAATCTCTTGGCCATGATCTATCCTCCTTTGATTTGTACCTGAACGTCAGGTTACTTCTTGATTCTTCTCCCGATCACTCCGAGTCCCACCAGGCCCGCGCCGAGGAAAATCAAGCTAACCGGTTCCGGAACCGGCGGTGGGGTTTGCGCAAATGAAACTCCAGGCGTGAGCAGAAGACCACCTACCACCCAAAATGCCAACACTATAAAGCCGACTAATTTTTTCATTTCCTTCCTCCTTGATTTGTTTTTTCCTCCGAGGACTTCACTCGCTTCCCCGGTGGCAATACTGTCTTTCTCATTCCTTTACCATTCTTCTTTTTCTTCGATTTCACCTCCTCTGCTCTTGTGTAGTCCATCCCCCTTTCTTCAGATTTTTGCTCCCTCTCCTCCAGTTCTACCCTCCCCCTCGCTATGAGCAATCTCAGGAATGCAGACACGTTCATCCCGAGAATGGAAGCCCTTCTCCGCACCAGCACGTGCTCGGCTCTGCAAACACGAAAGATAATGGGGACCAATTTCATGCCTTCTTCTTGCTTTTTCTTCGCTCCTTTTTTTCTGCCCATAGTTCCTCCTCACAGTTTGTATACCAAGTTATATATATTCATGAACTATTAATTACTTTTTATATTAGTATTAATCGTCTTATTATTAGCTTATTGCAATATATCCTAATAAAGAGATGTGCATCGCCCTGTCCATTGTCAATCAGCCCTTAGGCATTAAAACCAACGGCCTAAGCGATTTTTCGCGCTTATCTTGAAGAAAACCTCTACCTCACACAGAAGAAAAGCGGCGGGCCAAAAAGAGGCCGAAACCCCTGGCACGAGGGATTTGGCATCTCCAAGTAAAGAGCGTCGGGGCGCAAGCCCTTCCCTCGCCCCTAAAGACAGCCAACCCCGGGGCCGATAACAGAGATGAGAGAAAGTGTACCTTCGTCACCATATTCGAAAGTTCAACTTCGCGTTCCTCCGCGCTGCGGTGGCCCGCAAGGAGAGAGGTTTCTATCTTCTTGCCCTCTTCTCGGTCTCGCTCCTTGTCATTGCGTTTGACTATCATCAGACAGCCCTGACCGCCTCTGACTGTCCGGTCTGCAAAGCAAAAGGTTCTTTGGACCACGGCATCTCTTACGACCTGGTCCTGGATGCCTACATGCCCTTCGCACGCTGCTACTATACGCAACAGCCTTTATTCGCAGTATGCGCCGTATTCTTCTCGCCTTTGTCCAGGTCACCCCCGGCGTAAACGATCCTTCTTCTCTTTCAAAAAAAAGATCATAAAGGAGGAAACAGCTATGAGAAAACATTCGATGGTATCGGGCATGATTACTGTTCTCTTTCTCGGCCTGCTCCTGGCAGTGCCTGTCCTCTCCAGAGCTCAGCAGAGCGACAACCCTACGGGGCAGGATATCAGGCAGGACCGGCAGAACGTCCAGCAGGATAGACAGGACATCCGCCAGGATGAGGGGAACATCCAAAAGGACCGGCAGGACATCAGCGGAGATGAACAGAACGTCGCAAAGGATAGAAGTCAGTTAGCCACAGACAGAAAGAATCTCCAGGACGCCATCAAGTCGGGTGACCAGACGAAGATCCAGCAGGACAAGGCTGCCCTCGGTCAAGACCGCCAGAACATTCGTACTGACGAGGGCAATCTCAACCGGGACCGCAAGGACCTCACGGGTGACCGGCAGAATCTGCATACTGATCGGACGGATCTGCGTAACGATGAGCGCACTCTGGGTAAGGACCGACAGGATATCAGACAGGACCGGCAGAACGTCCAGCAGGATAAGCAGGCCGTCCACCACGACATACAGATCATCAATGCAGATCGACAGAACGTCCAGCATGACAGACAAGCTATCCACCAGGATGTCGGAAACGTGGAGAAGGACCGGCAGAGTATCAGCGGAGATGAGCAGAGCCTCGCAAAGGATAGAGGTCAGCTTGCCACAGACAGAAAGAATCTCCAGGACGCCATGAAGTCGGGTGACCAGACCAAGATTCAGCAGGCGAGAGGCGCGCTCCAACAGGATCGCCAGACCCTGCGGGGTGACCAGGGCAATCTCAACCGTGACCGGCAGAACCTTGGCACTGACCGTAGTAACCTGCGCAACGACGAGCGCAATCTGGGTAAGGACAGACAGGATCTCAGGCAGGGCCGGCAGAACCTTCGGGCTGACCGGACGGACCTGAAGAGCGACCGTCGTCAGTTGGCTGGTGACCGGCAGAATCTGCATACCGACCGGACGGACCTGCACAGGAACGTGAGGAACGCCGGGGCGAAGAAGACCCAGTAGGAGGCTCAGCGGATGCGCTCCTAGAGAGCAGTCCCGTGTATACCAAGACAAGCAGCAAAAGGGGAGGCGCTCAGGCCTCC
>Ga0209039_10001096_pt1 | contig 26079 bp, 13 predicted proteins | sample BogFormECP12_OM1_FD_188238 | JGI IMG/M metagenome (GOLD analysis project Ga0209039, IMG submission 188238) | Bog forest soil microbial communities from Calvert Island, British Columbia, Canada - ECP12_OM1 (SPAdes) (version 2) | ecosystem: Environmental > Aquatic > Freshwater > Wetlands > Bog ... | reverse complement strand
GAACCAGTTGCCGCGGAAAGTGTGTTGAATATCGAAATCCCACTGATTGACATAAGGGGTGCGGCTGCGCTTGTCGAGGCTGAACGGAACCGAGGTTCCACCCCCCAAGGTCGCGGTCGGGAACAGGCTATCGGGGGTGATCGACGGCGTGAGAGGATTGCCATTCAGCGTTTGCGTCGAGTAATAGGCGGGCAGGACCACCTCAAACTGGAGCTCATTCCAGTTGTCGGTGGCGTAAAAGGTGCCGAACGAGCCGCGAACCGCGGTGTTCTTGCTGAATGACGGGCTGTAGGCAAATCCCACGCGCGGAGCGAAGTTGTTCCAGTCGGGATCGACGATGCCGTTGCGCACCGCGCCCGAGCGTGAATACTCCACTTGCTGCGTCGTGGGATCGAACCAGCCGGTTTTCGAACTGGTGTCAAACGGGGTTTGGCCGAATTCGTAGCGGATGCCGAGATTGAGGGTAAGGCTGGGACGAACCCGCCAGTTATCCTGCAAGAACCCCGCGTAATAATTGCTGATCAGGTTCTGCGAGGAGTCGCCGACCGAGGCGGTGGCGCTATACACATCACCCAGCAGGAAGTCCGCCAGACCGTTTCCGGAGTATTGGCCGGTATAACTGACGCTGGGGATGCCGCTAAAGTCGGTAATTTGATAGAACTTCTCGTGGATGTAATTCATTCCCAGTTTGACATTGTGGTTTCCGTGGACGATGCTCAGGTTGTCGACCCACTGGTAGTCACTATCCAGCGCTCCAATGGATTCACCGAAGGAGCCCGGAGTGGAAAAATCGGGTACCCCAAGATCGGGCACGCCGAAATCGAAGGGATTCCCCGAGGTGTTCTTGAATCCGAATTGCGACGCAAAGTTCTGGGTCAGGGCGCCCAGCCCCACGAGGTAGGTTCTGCCCCGGTTGTACCCGAAGCGGGCCTCATTCACGACGTTAGGAGAGAAGGTGTGTGTCTCGGTGATGGTGAGCAGCCGATCGGAAAGGGGCCAATTATTACCCTGATAGGGAAGGGCGCCGGGGCCGATGGTGGGGCGATTGTCCAAGCTGAAAGCCCCCCAAAGCTGGTCACGGGAGGTCAAGGTTTTATCAATCCGCGCGTTGTACTGATTGCTGTTGACGTAACCATGCTTCGTAATGGCATAGTTGTAGACGGGAAACGCGCCCGCCGTAGGAACGGTGAAGTTCGAGATGTTGGGATTCGGCCAATACTTAAGCCACTGTTGATCGAACTGGTTCACCCGGCCCGACGGGACCACGTTGCCTGGGAAGAAGCTCTGGCTGACGATGTTTCCCTTGGCGTCCCGCACGATGGTCGAGGGGTCCACAACATCGACGCAATGGGGCGAACTGGGGGTAGTTTGGCAATAAGCTGAACTGGTGGGGAAGAACCCGGTTCCGCCACTATTGTCGGCCAGGTTGCCGGACAATTGGGCGGCACTGGGGTCGAGGGCCTGGTAGTTCGACTCGGTGGGATTGCGCAAGCCCTCGTAAGCGAAGAAGAAAAACATCTTATCCCGCCCGTTGTAATGCGGTAAGACCACAGGACCGCCGATGGTGGCCCCAAAATCATTGTAGCGGACGCGGCCGGTTTTCAGCCCGGAAAGGTTCGAGAAGAAGTCATTGGAATTGAACTTGTTGTTCTGGACGTAGTCATAGGCGTCGCCGTGCAGGCTATTCGAGCCCGATCGCAGGGTGGTATTGATCACGGCTGCCGATCGTCCATACTCCGCCGAAAAGTTGCTGGTTTGAACATTGATTTCCTGGATGGCGTCCAGGGAAGGCCGCATATTGGCGCTTCCAAAGCGGGCGTTGCGGGACTCGATGCCATCCACAATAAAGCTCTCGTCCGATTCCCGCCCTCCGGCCACACTGGTGGTCACTTGCCCCTGTCCGGCGCCGGTCCAATAGGACGCCGGGGAGTTTCCTTGGCCAATGGGTGCGACTCCCGCCGACAAAGCCACCAGGCCCATAAAATTGCGGTTGACGATGGGCAGATTCTGCACCGCCGTTTCCTGGGTCACCTGGTTCATGGAGGACGTCTGGGTTTCGAGTTGCACCACGCCTCCCGCGCTCACTTCCACGGTCTGGGTGACGGCTCCCACCTGAAGGACGACGTCCACATGGGGACGCTGTCCAACCAGGAGCTCGATATCGGTAACCGCCGCGGTCTCGAAGCCTTCCTTGGCGGCTTGCACGCTGTAATGGCCGGGCTTCAATTGGGCAAAGAGGAAATTGCCGCCGTCATCCGAAGTGGCCTCGGACTTGATGCCGGTGTCCGTCGCCGTGAGAGTGACTTTGGCGCCCGGCACCACGGCTTTCGTCGAGTCGTAGACTGTACCCAGAATGTCGCCGGTAATGGATTGGCCGAAGATCTGTGGCGCCGTTATGAGTAACGAAAAACAAACCAACCAAAGGCCCACGCCTTTGGCATGCACATGCACCATAGGAACACCTCCTCCTAGATTTTTGGGCTTGTGAGTACTTTCACAGGCCGTGCTGCGGTCTCGCGGATGAACATCGAGTACACCCTTGATACCAGCAGCGAGGACCCCGGTAAGTTCAGACCCGACAAACTTGCAGAAAATGCCACGCAGTGTGTGATGACGCCAAGCAGCGGGGGAAACTCGCCACCCCGCTGCACAGTATTACGCCCTGCAGGACGCAACTTCCAACTTCCTGCTTCCTGCTCGATCCAACCACCCGACGCAATGCTCACCTTGTAACTCCTGGCCAATTGTTTGTCAAGAAGAAAATATTTTCATACAATGAAAATCATTGACAGGGCGGGGAAGGCGGGTTATCAATATACCCCGCGAGTTGCGACGGCTGGCTGTGGGGGTACGGCAAGCCGTACCCTGGAGTCTGTACATTTCTGGTGAATGATGAAAGAAAGAGAACGGTCGAATGCGAGAATCTCAGCCCTCGCCCCTTTGGGGGAGAGGGTGGCCGGCCACCGGCGTTTTCATCAGCCGGGGCCGGACGGGTGAGGGGGTCAAACCCGTGAAGGCTCCATATCCCTACCGCAAGACGCGATCTTTGGCACGCACGGCGGCACAGATTGACAAAGCGCGCGAATTTCGCCGCATGCCGACCGAGACGGAACGCGCCGCATGGGACTTGCTTCGCAGCTTGAGGTTAAAGGGGTTCAAATTCCGTCGCCAGCACCCTGTGGGACCATACATTGCTGACTTCTGTTGTGTGGAGCGACGCCTGATTGTCGAACTCGACGGGGGTGTGCATGGGCAGCAAAGCCAAGCGAGGAGCGATGCGCGACGGGATGCGCACCTTCAGAATCGGGGATACACCGTGTTGCGGCTCCCCAACGGTATAGTTCTGCAGGCCCCGGAGTTATTCGTGCAAAAGGTGCTGAGCTGGGCGTGGCCGCTACCGGGCGCGTTGGATTGAGCTCGTTTGGTTTGGACCCCCTCACCCGGCCCGCCCCCGCTGGTAAAAGCGCGGGTTGCGGTCCACCCTCTCCCCCAAGGGGGCGAGGGCGGAAGTTCTCATCAGCACGGTTCGAAATGTAGAAACGCAAGGGTACGGCAAGCCATACACCTACAACCGGGCAAAGGCACTGGCCGATTGTCAGAATTTAAAAGTCACGCGCTACTCGCAACAGCGCGGGCAACCAACCATGAATACAAAGGATTCCGGGACACCGAAAGATTCGCGCCACGTGCCGAAGCCGCACCCGGAAAAGGACAACGGGTCGGGCCGTTACCACGTGGAGGTTCTGGGGAAGGCGTTGGATATTCTGGACGTCCTGCGCGGCTCCCGCGCGGAGTTGCGCCTGACCGATATCGCGGAGAAAGCCCATCTCGACATCAGCACCACCTTCCGCCTGCTGCGCACTCTCGAGGCGCGCGGCTACATTCGGCGCGACCGCAAGACCAAGAAATTCAGAGATTGCCTCGGTTATCGCGCCTATCGCATCGGGTATGCGCAGCTTTCCAGCGACCAGCCTTTTGTCCAGAAAGTAACCCAGGGATTGATGCAGGCGGCGGAGAAATCCCGCGTCGAGATTCTGGTGGCGGATAATCGCGACAGCCCCGAGGAAGCGGTCAAGAATGCGGCCTGGCTGATCGCGCAGAAAGTCGATTTCGTGATCGAGTACGAATTTCATTATCAAGTGGGACCCGTGCTCGCCAACATGTTTCACAAGGCCGGAATCCCTACCCTGGCCATCGACATCCCCATGCCCAGCGCCATCTACTTCGGCGCCGACAACTATGCCGTGGGCAGCGCGGGGGGCGAGGCTTTGGCGCATTTCGCGCACCAGCAGTGGCGGGGCCGTGTGGACCGCGTTTTGCTGCTGGAGATGCCGGAAGCCGGACCGGTTCCGCATTCGCGGGTCCTCGGGACTCTGGATGGGATTCGCAGCCTGATGCCCAAATTACAGGAGAAATACGTGCTCCATCGGAACGGGAAGGGAACCGAGACGGGCGGTTACCTGGCCACCCGGCGGGTTATTCACTCCCTGGGGTCGAGCGCGCGTTTGCTCATCGCGGCGGGGAACGACAATTGCGCCCGCGGCGCGATTCGCGCCATCCACGAAGCCGGCCGCGGGCCGTTCACGGCCATCATGGCCCAGGGCTGGGGGCCGGATGAGGCGCTGGAAGCCGAGCTGCGCAAACCCGGCAGCCCACTCATCGGTGCGGTCGCCTATTTCCCGGAGAAATACGGCGCCCGGATTTTGCCCATCATCCTCCAGTGTTTGAACGGGCAGCCGGTTCCTCCCGCCCTCTATGTCGAGCACAAGCTCATTCTGCGGGAGGGGCTGGGCTTTCCTGCGTCCGCCCGAGTCCCGGGCGCCTTCCTCCCGGCGGAAGTCGCGTAAGGATCGGCAATCCAAGGAGGTTTTACCACAGAGGCACTGAGGCACAGAGCACACAAAAATCCTATGGGTCAAAACCATTGATTGAGATCCATGCCGGCGCAAACAAAAGTTCTTTTCGCTGTTTTCTCTGTGCCTCTGTGCCTCTGTGGTGAATCTTTTCTTCGCGGGAGGTTATGGTGCGACAAGCAGAAAAAGCCCAGGTGGGAGTATTTGGAATTGGCTTGGCGGCGTACTGGCCGCAGTTTCACGGGCTCAAAGAGCGGCTGGAGGGTTATCAGCGCAAAGTCGAGCAGCGCATCGGCGAATGGGCCACGGTGGTGAGTGCCGGCCTCGTGGACGATGCGCCCGGCGCCTTCCAGGCCGGGGAAGCCTTTCGCCGCGCCGGCGTCGACCTGGTGTTCTGCTATGTCGGAACCTACGCCACTTCCTCGCAGGTCCTGCCGGTTATCCAACAGGCTAAGGCTCCCGTGGTGGTGCTCAACCTGCAACCGCGGGCGGCGCTGGATTATGCTCACACTGACACTGGCGAATGGCTGGCCAACTGCTCCGCCTGCTGCGTCCCCGAGATCGCCTGCGCCTGTGCCCGCGCCGCCCTTCCCTTCCACCAGGTCACCGGCATGCTGGAACCGGAGCCGGATGTTCGCGAGCCGAGCGAACTGGCCTGGGCGGAAATCCAGGAGTGGTGTGAAGCCGCCAAGGTCATCCGCGTCCTGCACCGCTCCCGCATCGGATTCCTTGGGCACCCCTACCCCGGCATGCTGGATATGTACAGCGACTTCACCCAGCATCAGGCCCAACTCGGCACGCATATCGAAGTCCTGGAGATGTGTGATCTCGATGAGCGTGTCAAGGCGGCCGGCGAGTCCGATGTCATGTGGAAAATGGAAGAAACGCGGCGGATTTTTGAGATCAGCGAAGACAGCCCCTCCGACCCTCTGGCCAAGAAACCTACTCCTGAGGCTCTGGATTGGTCCTGCCGCGTCGCCGTGGGCCTTGACTATCTGGTGGCGGATTTCGACCTGGACGGTCTGACCTACTACTACCGGGGGGTGGGAGGGAACCGCTACGAGCAGTTGGGCGCCGGATTAATCCTGGGATGCTCGCTGCTGACCGCGCGCGGCATTCCCTGCTCCGGGGAAGCCGATCTGAAAAACTGCCAGGCGATGAAGATCATGGATCTGCTGGGCGCCGGGGGCAGCTACACCGAGCTGTATGCCATGGACTTTCGCGAGCGCTTCATCCTGATGGGTCACGACGGTCCCTTCCACGTCGCCATCGCGGAGGGGAAACCCATCCTGCGCGGGCTGGGGCTGTACCACGGGAAGGCAGGCCACGGCGTGAGCGTCGAGGCCAGCGTCCACAAAGGCCCCATTACCATCCTCTCGGTCACGCAAACCCACGACGGCCGGCTGAAATTCCTGGCGGCGGAAGGCGAAAGCCTGGCCGGGGAACGGCTCGAAATCGGCAACACCAACAGCCGCCTGCGCTTCGCCCTGGACCCTGCGCCCTTCATCAATGCCTGGTGCAGTGAAGGGCCGACGCACCATTGCGCCCTGGGCGTAGGCCACGTCCTCGGCAAGATCGAGAAGGTGGCATGGCTGACGGGGCTGGAGCTCAAGGTCATCGGCGCCGCTCCCACCCGCCCCTGATCGCATCGCGCCCCCCCGTGGAGGGTAGCGCGGACCTGTTCTGTGGGTCCGCGTAACACCTTTTGATTGGAAATCATGGCAAATCATACTCAGTAAAGGAGAATATTTATGAAACGTCGTGAATTCATATCGGTTGTGGGTCTGGGAAGTTACCCATGGATGGCAAACGTCGGCGGTGCGCCTCCCGAGGCCGTCCCGCCGGCCATGCCGGAGGGTGAAGCAGGGAATCGGCGAGCCAAGATCGGATGCGTGAGCTGGAACTTCCATAGTCTTGGCCCCGGAGCTCACCCCGAGGAGGCCATCGACATCATTGGCAGCCTGGGATTCGAGGGGGTGGAACTGATTGCCAACTCTCGCATGGATGTCGACGAATACTGGACAGATGCGACGATTGATCGCATCAGGAAACAACTCGAGCGGAACCACCTGGTGGTCAATCAGTATCCGTTCTTCCAACCGGTGGTGGAGGGCCTCACCAGCACCAAGCCGGACGAGCGGAAGGTCAGCCTTGACTACTTTGAAAAGGGCTGCGTCATCGCCAAGAAGCTGGGCGCTCCCATGGTGAACATTGTCGCGCCCTGGGCGCGCGAACTTTCATCGACCAGCGGATACCTGCCCCGCTACTTTATGGACGATGGCAAACCCGGCGACAAGTTCCACATCGAAATTGCTCCCGGTTACGATTTTGACAAACTTTGGAGCCTTTTCGTCGAGACCATCAAGGCCTGTCTGGAACGCGCCAAGGCGCATGGAATGAGGTTTTCCATCGAGAACCACACCCACACGATGATGCCCGTCACCGATAGCTTCCTGCGCCTTTGGGACGCCATTCAGGACCCCGCCCTCGGGTTCAACCTCGACTGTGGTTGGGCCATGAACCAACGCGAGTACCCTCCCGTGGCCGTTTATAAGGCGAACCACCATCTCATGAACCTTCACGCGCGCGACATCGACGCGCGGATGCGCGAATACGTGCCCATCGGCGACGGGGTGATGGACCTTAAAGCCATTGCGGATGCGGTGAAGGCGATCGGCTTCAAGGGCTTCCTCTCACTCGAGCAAGACGGGGCCGCCAACGAAATGAAGGAAGTCTGCCGCCGCTATATCAGCCTGATGAAGGAGTACCTGGCGTGAAGCCGTCCAAAGGCCCGGCCGGATTTCTCAGCACGATAACGGAGGGCCCTATTCCACCTTCTCTACCCCGTTGACCATGGCCTGGTGTTCCGCCGCCGAGCTGCGCCGCAGCTCTTGTGAGCGCGCCAAGGCCTTATCGGCAAGCTCCAGCTTGCCCAGCCGACGGTAAGCCACGTACATCTGGTAATGAATGTCGCCGTAAAAATCGATATCGGCAGCCTTTTCCAGCTCGGGGACCGCCTTGGCATCTTGTCCCATGCGCACATACGCGGTCCCCAGCAGGCCGCAGGCCTCCGGCAGGTCCGGTTGATAGCGCAGCGCCTTCTCGAGGTAAGGGATGGCCTCTTCGTTCTCGCGCTTTTGCACGTGCAAGCGTCCCAGCAGATATAGACTGTGGGCGCGGGAGGGATCAAGCCTCAGGCTTTTTTCCAATTCCCCCTGCGCCTCGTCGTAGGTTTTCTTTTTCAGATACAGTTCTCCCAGGGCTTCATGCAGGTCCGGCTCATCAGGACGCAGTTGCAGGGCGAGCTGATACTCCTGGATGGCTTCGTTCGTTGCGTCGTGCAGATTGAGGCCCTCCGCGCGTAGTTCCAAAGTCCGCCAGGATTCCGGAAAGGTCTCCTCCAATCGGTCATAACACTCCGCGCCCAACGCTTGATAGGTTAGCGCCAGCCAGTAGCTCGCCTCCGCGCTCACCTTGTCGGTGGCCGGCAGCAGCTTCGCCAGGATCTCCGCCGCGTCGCCGTACTGCTGCAACGTATACCGAGTCTTTCCCAGCAACAAGAGGTTCGAGCGGGAAACTGGCTTCCGCGATCCCAGCCAATGTGCGCATTCTGCATACTGGTGGGCACCACAAGGGTTCCGCTCTGACCCACTGCCGGAGGCTCCGGTCCTTGCCTTTTGCCACTCCCGGAAGTCTGATTGGAAGGCTTTCCACCGCTCCTCGGCCTGAGCGGAGTCTCCAGCCGCTGAGTGGAGCCCTGCGACCAGATAATCCCTGGGGGCTCCCTCCGGGGAGGTTTGCAGGTCCCCCACCAAGGCCTTGGCGGCGGCGGCGGTGGGAGAAAGTTCAATGGTGGGGAATTTTCGTGGCAAGGCCAGAAACTCGGGAGAGATACCCCATACCTTCCCCACAGCTTCCAGGGCGGCCGTGGCCTGGCCCTTCGCCAGGGAAGTTTCCGCCAGCCCCAGCCACGCCGGTTCGCTCTGGGCATCGCGCTGGAGTTCCTGGCGAAACTCCGCCTCGGCCTGGTCCGGCTTGCCTTCCTGCAAATATGCCTCGCCCAGCGAAACGTGCAGGCCGGGCTCTCCCGGCTCGACCGCGAGCGCCTGAAGGTATTCTTCCGCCGCGTCTCGCCAACGGTTGCGTTGGAACAGGTTATCGCCGAGAAAACGATGTCCCCACGGCGAGTTAAGATACAGGTGGGATCCTCGAAGCGCCAGACTGCCGGATAGATTCAAGTATTCGTGACCTAGTTTAAACCAAGCTTCCGCCTTGTCGGGATTCAGGCTGGCCAGTTCCCGGTATTCATCCGCAGTTTGCCGGAAGTCTGCCTTGGCCAGGTAACACCGGGCCAACGCCTGGCGCCCCTCCAAGTTGGAGGGCTCCAAGCGCAAGGCCTGCTGGAGGACCGGGATGGCCTTTTCCGGCTCGCCCAGTTTGAGGTAGTCAATCCCCAGAATCACGGTCGGGCCCGGCAGGTTAGGGCTTTGACGCAGGGCGATCGACAAGTTGCTCGCCGCCAGGTTGTATTCGCCGCGGGCGTGATAGGCGAGGCCCAGGTTGACGCGCGCCTGGAACAAGCTGGGATCGAGGTCCAGCACTTTCTTAAACTCTTTCGTGGCCTGAATGAGGTCCCCCTGCTTGAGCGCCTCCTGTCCCGAGTGGAAGTGTGCCGACTCCTGTTGTTCGACGGTTTGACAGTTTGCGGGCCCCTGGGCAATTAACCAAAGGGCAAGGAGAAGGGCAAGCGTTGCGGGGACGAACAGGGGACCTATAAAACAGGTCCGCGCCACACCTGTTTTGCAATCAAGCTGACCGTTCTCTATCGCTGCCCCCCTCACCCCCACCGGGAAACCGTGGGTGAGGGAGTTACTCGGGAACCTGTTGATCAATAGAATCGTCAAACCTCTTTTGTGCACAGTATTGCGCTTCGCCATTATTCCACACATTCTCAGGCGCCGCGAGCCCTACGGTTTGTCCGGTTGCGACAAGCATCCGCTTCCGTTGGAATTTCCTGTCTATTGTCCTAAGGCTCGCTCCGTGATCGAGGTGTGAACACCGAGGAAAGAAAAAGCCATCGCCATGAGACTCTAATCCGCTATGATCCCTGGGTCGGTATGCATCAACTTGTACGTTGAATAGACCGTGATGCTCATGGACGGCAGCTTACCCGTGAAGTTCGGTTTTGCCGTGGAAGCCTCGATCGTCTCGAGGGGGTTCATCTCAAAATCAGGCGCCTCCACCGACCCCTCGGTCACTTGATACTTATAAAGCGTTGTGGCCCGCACCAGATTAGCCAAGGTGAGGGTGATGGCCTCATCCGCTTGCGATTTATTCAGGATGAAGATGGTCACATTTCCACGGGGACTACGGGCGGCACTGGCGACGAGGTCCGGATCGTCGCATCGTGATTGGAGGATGCTGGAGTGCTTTGCCAGGAAGCGGGTCAGTATTCCATAGGAGAAATAGGGAACGGGTTCCGGCGTCACGCGTTTAAAATATTGCCAGGTGTTGGTGTCGAACGTACGCACCAGTTGCCATTGTCCGTCGAGATCACCCCGATTCGTAAAGCTCCAACGATTAAAGCCATCAACTCCAACATTCATCCCCTGAATCACCTTCTCCGCATTGGTCAGTTGATTCGAATAGCTCTTCGGAGATGGCGTCGCGCGATCCGTGGAAGCATCGTCACCCCCGAAATGATCGCTTCCCCCCCAATCGCCAAACTCTGACTGGAAAAAGGGAAGGCCTCGGGCGTGGGCCCTCTCGGCCCAGAACTTCTGCAAGTGGTTATTAGGGAAATAGGCGTAATTATGGGCGTCGAAGGCCGCAACCACCCCATCCGTGAAATCGAACTCCGGAGTGTTCTGACCCATACTGCTCCAGTCGGGCCCCGAGAGACCTACGGCGACCTCCCGTTTATCCAGTTCGGCCCGGACGGCATGCAGAGCAGGCATCAAGCTGACGCTTTTGCCGTCCGGTCCCTGCCACCAACTAAAAGAGCAGCCGGGTTCATTGACGATACACAGCCAATGGATGCAAGTATAATGCCGGGTTTTGACCAAGTATTCCATTAAAGTTGCCAACCCTTGGGCAAAATCCTCGACGGACTTGGGAGCACTCTGTAGACGTCCCGCCCCCGCGAAGGCATTCCACTCCACATCTGCCCACATTTGCGTAAAGAACACATCCACTTGGTTCTCCTGGCAGTGATCGAGGATGCGGTAAAGCGTCTGCATCTGATCGTTTTGCCAGTCAAACCTGCCGCGCTCGGGTTCGTACATTCGCATGTCAATCTCCACCCGAATGAAGTCCAGCCCTAGCCATCGCGCGTGTTTGCTCAAGTCACTCCACGCATCCGTGTATTCGAGCGGGGGGTTGCCGCCCCAGCCGCTTCCCCGCGAATTGCGGTTGACCTTTCCCGCGATTAGGTCTCTATACCAGTACGCGACAGGTCCCATGGCGTGCCACGACGCTCCCGCTCCTCCTGCCATCGTGTGCGTCACGTTTGTGGTGTCAATGCGAATCTCTGCGGGGGGCGGTGCAGGACTGTTCCCAGCTTGCCCTCGCCCGTCCCGCGCTAAAGCCGGTAATAACACGAGTGCTGCCGTACCTGTTATGTATGCTCCCCCTCGGATGCAACTCTTAAGATATTTGTACATAGGATTTTCTCCTCCCTGTGGCGACGGCGCAATCGGTGCGTGCGCCGCCGCGCGTCGAACACAGGCGTTAGGGCTCTGCCACTACTGTTCTTCGCCCACGCTCTCCAGACCCGTCGTGATTAATCTGGGCTACAGATTATTTCACAACTTTTCAGACGCCGGGAGCATTACGGTTTGTCCGGTAGCGACAAGCGCTCGTAAGCCCGCCGATAGGGGGAGGCCTGGGGATTGAGCCGGTAAGCGGCGCGGTATTCCTGCAAGGCGCCGGCGCGGTCGCCTTCCTTCTCGAGCGCCACGCCGAGGTCGTAATGGGCGAGGTGGTTCGCGGGGTTCAGTCGCAGGGCCTCGCGGTACTCCGCGATGGCGCCGTCACGATCGCCTTTTTGTCCGAGCATGGCGCCGAGGTAGACGTGAACCGTCTCGTCTTTAGGGTCCAAACGCAGCGCTTCGTGTTCCTCGGCGATGGCAAGATCCCAATCACCCTTATTGGCCAGCGCCAATCCGAGGTTTAAGTGGGCAATTTCGTCATTCGGATTCAAGCGCAGAGCTTCGTGGTACTCCGCTATCGCCGCCTCGGGGTCCCCCTTCCTCGCCAGACCCAGGCCGAGTTCGCGGTGCGCTCCCGGAATCTGCGGGTTCAATTGCAGAGCCTCGCGCTCCTCCGCGACCTGGCCATCCCAATTGCCCTGGTCTCCCAGCGACGCTCCAAGATTGTAATGCGCCATGGCGTCTTTGGGGTCCATGCGCAACGCCTCACGATATTCCGCGATCGCTCCGTCAAGGTCGCCCTTCTCCTTGAGCGCTGCTCCGAGGTTGACGTGCGTCAATTCGTTTTGGGGATTCAGGCGCAGCGCTTCGTGATACTCCGTGATCGCTGCATCCCCATTACCTTGGGACGCGAGGGCTACGCCCAGGGCGAAGTGAGCATTCGCATCCTGGGGGTTGATTTGCAATGACCTCGCAAACTCAGCCTTGGCCTCATCGATGCGGTTCTTGCTGGCTAGGGCAAGACCCAGATGGTAGTGGAGGTCTGCGGATTCGGAGTCAAACTGCAAGCCCTTCTCGAAAGCGACAATCGCGCGATCCGACCGTCCTCCCACGAGCAGGGCGCGGCCGAGGTTGAAGTAAACTCTGAGGAACTCGGGGTCCAGCTCCAGCGCTTTCTCAAACTCGGGGATCGCTTCCGCCGGCCGTCCGGCGCGGGTTAGAGCGGTGCCCAGGTTGTTGTGCATTCGGGCATCATCAGGGTTGGTGGCAATGAGTTCTTTCCACCCGACGATGGCCGCGTCGATCTGGCCCCGGTTTTCCAGTTCCGTCACGCGGTCGACTTCCTTGTACACGTCGACGGCAGGCGTGCTGATGGCCATCAGACCGTCGGGCGGAATGTTCACAAACTCTGGAATATTCACCGCGCGATTGGCCGCGGTCGAATTATCAATCAGGATCGCGGGACTGTCGTTGCCATCCGCATCGAGGTGCGTCAGGAACATCTGCGTGTAGGGCGAACGGCTCTTGGAGGAGAACACCAGCCACCGGCCATTGGGCGAGAAGCTGTGCCAGGAGTTCATCAAGGAAGTGTTGCAGCGCATCCGCCGCGCCACACCGCCGGTGGCGGGCACAATGAAGAGCTGGCTGTCGGGGCGCATCAACTGCGCGTTGCGGCACTTCACAAAGACGATCCAGCGGCCCTCGGGTGAAACCTTGGGAAAGCTATTGCTCATGCCGTTGTGGGAAGCGCCCGCGATCGCCACCGGCTGTCCGCCTTTGCCGTCATTGAAGGGGATCCGGTAGAGGTCGTACTGGATTGGGGGCTCCTCGGGGTCGTTGGCATGCTCGGGCATCTTATTACCGGGGGGGTAGGGGTCCTTCGCGTCCGCCCGGACAAATACCACGTACTTGCCGTCGGGACTCCAAACGGCGTTGGTCTGCACGTAGCGCGGATCATCCGCCCCGGGCAAGGACTGCTTGCGGCCCGTGGCGCGGTTGTACCACGCGACAATACTGCGCGTCGGATAGAACACCTGGAGGAAGCGGTAGTCCTTGAAATTCACGGTGAAGTAGCCCGTGGAAAGGTCTTTGGTCTGCCCCCGGTAATTGGTCAAGACGTACCTGCCGTCCGGCGAGATCTGAGACATGAAACCAATTCGGGAGGTCGAAGCCGTGTCATCCCGCAGGGAACTCCAGGAGATCACGTCCTGATTGCGGATAGAGATTTGCGGTTTGACGGAAACGATCGCGTACAGTCCCTTGTTGTTGGCAGGGCCGTCGAGATCCATCCCCATGGTTTTGCCGTCAAGGGAAAACGAATGGCAGTTGCCGCAGGTGGGCATCTCCTTCAGAACGACTCGGCTCTCGGGTTTTGCGATGTCGCGCAGCCGCCACTGGACCAGGTGGAGGGCATTGGGAGCCAAAGGCTTGATGATCCCCTTTTCCGTTTCCGATGGCATGAGGGGCACATCACGGTAAAAGATGGGCGCCCCGACGGGGTCCTTGGAGGTGTGGATGGTGGCGCGCCCGCGCGACACGGCATGCTGGCCGCCAGGTTCGCTGAATCCGCTGATGGTTATCACGGCGGCATCCGCCACCGAGTGTTGCTTGATCGCCTCCCAAACCTCGGCGGTGGGAATCCAAGTGTGCGCCTGGGCCTGCTCCGGCGTGAGCTTGGGCAATTCATTCGTCGAAGAAACACAGCGTGGGTCAATCTCGCCGATCGCCAGCCGCTCACCCGCAGAGTGGAAGTGCAATTCCGCCGAGCCATCGACGAACGCGATGTCGATTTGCCAGAGAGTGGCATGCGCCGCGGCGTCGCGCCAGATGAAAGTCGGCGGGGTAATTTCGGGAGGGAAAATCGAACCGTCCAGGGGATAGTCAATCGTGATCGTGGCCAGGTGCGCCGCCCTAGCATCTTGCCCGCTTTTCGCGGGCGCTGCCAGGCGCGCGCCCAGCATCGACTCGGCCGTGAGGAGGGCACCGAGGATGAGCAGGGCGGCTCCGTTCCGGGAAGCAGGGAACCAGAGCTGAAAGGGCTGGCTTGCTTTCTCACCCACTGGGTGTCTACCTCCAAGTCGTCTAGACCGGGTTTGGGCCCGCTTCAATAAAGATGGCGGATGACGTCTGAAAGTTTGCGCGCAAGGTTCAAGACGGAAGCAGGGGTTGATAAGAATGGGGCGAGCGACCCTTCCCCTTATGTTCAATGCCGGGAAACATCGCTCGCCCCAAAAGGTTAGTTCATAGCTATCACTCACGATCTAGAAGGTGAGCTTCAAACCGAACTGGATAATGCGCGGGAAGTTGTATTGTGAGCTGATCGTGCCAAAGGCTGAGTTGCTACCCCCTTGCGCCGGGGCGCAGCAACCGGCATTCGGCGGGCCAAACTGCACACGGTTGAAGATGTTAAAGAACTCCCCCCGGAACTGGATGGCAAACTTTTCATCCGGCCCGAACTTCGTGTTCTTGAAGAGCGCAAAGTCGAAATTGTTCTGTCCGGCGGCGCGCAGATTCGGCTCCGTCCGGGAGTCGTTTCCATAAGTATAGGTGTTCGTCGGGCTGAACACGGAAGTGTTGAACCAACCACTAACTGACCGGCTCTGAGCGGAACCCGAGGTAGCCGCCGTCTGCCCGGTTCTGGTCGCCCGCTGGCCACCGCCGTTAGGGACCTGACCCAGAACCCCTGCGCCCCCGATATTAAGCGGGAAGCCGGATTGGAGGGTGGTAATGCCATTGATTCCCCAGCCCTCGACAATCTTGTTGGCGACGGGGGACAGGTTGTTGGCATACTTTTTGCCCTTACCGAAGGGCAGATCCTGGATATAGGCGAGAACGAAGCGCTGGGGAACGTCAAACCCATCCAGGCTTCTTTCGTTGTGGAGGTTGTAAGCGTTGGTGTCGCCCCAGGAGGGTGCCGTGGCTTCCAGCCAGTTGAGTTCCGAGTTGGTATCACTGATGAGCTTGGCAACCGTGTAGCTGGCCAGGATGCTGCCGCCACCCTTCATGCGCTTTTCGATCTTCATCTGCATGGAGTGGTAGATCGAGTCGCGGTTGTCGGGCTCGGAAATGGACACGCCGTCCCACTGCGGGAAGGGGAACAACAGGTGCGCAGCCTGTACGGTCGGCTGGGACGCATTCCCCGATGTGATCAGCCCGTAAAAGGGATTGGTGACGGATGCCTTCAGTTGAGCCAGCGTGTAGCCGGCTGATCCCCCAGGCAAATCCGCCGTGGGCAACTGATCGAAGTCCTGGCTGTGCATTGGCAAGTGTGTGCCCTTCGACCCTGCATAGGCCACGTCGATCAGCGTGCCATCCGGAAGCTCGCGTTGAATGTCGAGGTTCCATTGCTGCGCGTAGGAGTAGGGGTTGTTGGGTACGGGTCCGCCGGGCGATCCTTGTTGGTTAATCCATGTGGCGTTCCGCCCCGGAGGCTCAATAACGCCGCCGTTGGGGTAGGGGTTGCTCAGGAAATAATTGGGATTGATCCCATCCAGAGTCGCCAGCCAGGGTGTAGTGAAGGTGTTGTTGAACATGTTGTGCGGGGCATCATTCCACCGCACATCGACACCCAGCCAGAAAATTCCGTACCCGCCCCTGAGCACGGTTTTGTCGTTCACGCGATAAGCGAAGCCGAGGCGAGGGTTCAAATTGTTCAGGGGCATGTCCTCGGCATTGCGGCTGGATCGCTGCGGGGAGGCAACCAACGCCATGGCCCCCTTTATGGTGCCAAAGGCCTGTCCGGTCACGGGGTTCATCAGGCTCGACACTTGGCTCGAAAAGGGGCTTGTCGCGCCGGGGAGAAAGTCAACCATGCGATTGAAGCGCTCTGACCAATTACCCTGAAGGTCATAGCGAAGCCCCAGGTTGAAGGTCAGCTTCTGGGTGGCCCGGTAGTTATCGCCAAAGTACAGGGAGCGGTAAATGGTCTGCTCGGCCATGCGGGAGGGGGTGGTGAGGCCGCCGCCGGAGCCGGCCCCCAGCATGAATGAAGCAAAGCTGCTGCCGGTAGTAACCGTAGTGAGAGGGTTCGCGGCCGTCATGGCCGCGCCGAATTGATATTCTCCGACGGGGTCGTTGCTCTGGTAGTAATTGTTGCCGAGTACGCGGAATTCCCCACCGAACTTGAACGTGTGCGCGCCCTTGATCTTGGTAAGACTGCCGATGACGCTCCACGTGGCGTCTCCGGCGCCAATTCCGCTTCCGGTGCCATCGGCAGGTTCGCACCAACCCACCTGATAGTCAATCCCGCCTCCCGTGCCGGCGCCCACGCACGGTACCGGGATGTGGGTATAGGTCACCTCGGAATTCAAATAGCCTGGCCAAGCAAACTTGGTCAGATCGACGCCCTCCGTAAGCGGCGTGCGCAAGTAGTTGTAGCGCAGAAAGCTGAAGTGCAGATCCAGAATCGTCGTGGGCGAGAAGGTGTAGGTGTCACCCAAAGCGATCATCTTGGTCCTTACCGTCTCTGTGCACCGATCCGGGCAAACCCCGTTCTTAAAGGGGTTCCACGGGAGGTTGGTCAGCGTCATGTAAGAGAATCGTGCGAAGAGTCTCTGCTTCTCGCTGACGTTGTAATCAACTCGATCCACGTTCTGGTCAGTGTTACCGCCCACGCTCATGGCAGCGGCATAGTTGTTAACACCCGTGTATTGTATCCCTGAGGTGGTGAGGCTCGGCCAGTAGGTGGCTAGGACCTTCGCGGTAGCATCGAGTCGACCGGGGGGAATGACGTTTCCTGGGAATTGCGTCCTACAGATCGTTCCTGCCGTGCCGGTACACCCCGAACTGCTGAGTGGGTCGTAAATGGGAATCACTTTCCCACTCGAATCCAGGGTTGCCGAGAAGTCTCCCTGCTTCTCGGCGGCGGTAGGCACGGTCCCGGTGATGGCCTGCCCCAGACGTTGCCGGAACCCCTCGTAGCTACTGAAAAAGAATAGCTTATCGGTCTTAATCTTCCCGCCGAGGTTGGCGCCAAACTGGTTCTGAGTAAATGGCGGGACCGGCACCCCACCCTTATTAAGGAAAAAGTCATTGGCGTCCAGCACTTTGTTGCGGAGGTACTCATAGGCTGCACCGTGGAAAGAGTTGGATCCGGTCTTGGTGGTCAGGTTGATGAGTCCGCCGGCCGTGCGGCCGAAATCCGGTCCCAGGTTGTTGGTTTGCACTTTGAATTCCTGAATGGAATCCTGAGTAGGAACGATAGCGGTGACATTCAGATAGGACCCTTGCATGGGGGAGCCATCCAGCATCATCGCGCTTTGACCGGCCTGGCCGCCGCCCACCTGGAAGTCTCCGAGGGCGAAGGGGTTAGCGCCGACGGGGCTGGCCATCGAGGAGTTGCCGGCGGAGGGTTGGCCCTGCGGCACGACGCCCGGTGAGAGTTGCACCAGGGCGAGGGGGTTGCGCCCGTTCAGAGGCATTTCAGTGACTGTGCGCGATTCCACCACTTGCCCCAAGTCGGAGGTTTCAGCCTGGAGCAAAGGTGTAGCCGCCGTCACTTCGATGGTCTGGGTGACCGCGCCGACTTGCATTGCGAGGTCGATCCTAATTCCGCTTCCGACCTCCACGACGACCGGCTCGCGCTTGAACAGTTTAAAACCGCTTTTTTCTGCCTCAAGCCGATAGTTACCCGGCAGGATGTTAACGAACGTGTAGGCGCCCGCGGCATCTGACTCCATAATGCGCTTGTCCGCGGTCCCGAGATTGGTCAGGGTGACGGTGGTACCGGGAATTGCCGCGCTGCTAGCGTCCAGAACGGTCCCGGCAATGGATCCGTACACGGTCTGGCTCCAGCCAGTTCGAGGCCAGAGCGCCAAAACGATAATGACTGTTACTGGCACCAACAAAACCTTTTTAAGATATGTCATTCCACACTCCTATTTGTAGGATTGGAGACCCGAAAATGGCCATGACTGGTTGACCAGTCCATGTGTAGCACTGCACGAGCAAACAAGATTCTAAAGGAGGGAGTAATCTCGCGGGGCTCGGTCCCGATAATTGACCTGCCCGGAATATCGACGAGCGGGCGCCCTGCTCGCTGTTGCCGTCGATGACGACACAGCATACTTTCCTCCTGAGCAAGACCCGACGCAAATAGAAAGCGCCTTCTGCCGACTGTGTACTACCGCCGACGCAGCGCAAAAAACATCCGCTGTTCCGCCTCCTGCAATAAAGGCCAAACAGCAGCAAGTTCGATCAAGGGAAAGTGAGAGAGGCCAGCGACAACACTCCAGCGAACGGTTCGCAAGTCCCCCGGGACCGCCCGCTCCTGCCCCCATGCACCTCGATGTTCGCGGTCACTCTTACCAGATTAGTTAGTTGTAACACAAGGTTAATCCTGTTAATGTACCTAAACTCTGCCGTTACTCCCACAACCTCTTTGATTTAAGTTACGTACATGTCAATGCTTAACTGTAACGTCTAAGACTTCCGAAAAAAACATTCTAGTGGTACACTCAACCCGCTTTTCGACTTCGCCCCGTGGTACGACGATGGCAGCCTCTCACCACCAAGAGAGAAACGAGCTCGAACACGTACTGAGATCAGGCATCTTTGCCAAGGCCCCGCGACAGGCAAAACTTCTCAAGTACATTTGCGACGAATACTTCCACGGCAGGACCGATCAAATCAAAGAATACACGCTCGCCACAGAAGTCCTGGAAAGAGGGGCAGACTTCGACCAGAACCGGGACGCCATCGTGCGCGTGGAAGTCCACCGGTTGCGTAAGAAGTTGAAAGAGTATTACGAGGGTGAGGGTGCGGGGCGCTCCCTCGAAATTGTGATCGACTCGGGGCAATACGTTCCGCGGTTTGTGGCCCGCGGAAAGACGCCTTCCCTGGAAGTGGAGGCGAATTCGGAAACGGCCCATCCTCGGGCAAGCCGGAACCATGAATCTCCTCAACCCCCGCCCCAGGGGGACACCGGAAGTGCGAGGTGGGCGCGTTTTCGCACCTGGCGAATGGCCGTCGCAGCGCTGGCTCTCGTGGTGGTGCTGGTTTCGCTTTTTCTCCGCTCGGGAATTCGGAAGAAGGCATCGCCTTCGCCCGGAACCTCACCGCCGGCAGCTTTGACGGGGATGGCCGGATCCATGGATTCCGTGCGCATCCTGTGCGGCTATCACCAAGACAAATATATTGACCGCGCGGGGAATGTCTGGCTGGGTGATCGGTACTATACCGGGGGCGATGTGTCTGTTCAGCAGTTGCAATATCTGCCGCGCGCCCCAGACACGGAGCTGTATCAGAACTTCCGCTTTGGAGATTTTTCTTACGACATCCCCCTCCGGCCCGGCAGCTACGAGCTGCACCTCTACTTTTTGGAAACACACTTTGGACCGGGAAGCCTCAGCGGGGGAGGTGAAACCAGCCGTATGTTCGATATTCTGCTGAACGGGCAACCCTTGGTCAAGCTCTTCGACATCATCAAAGATGCTGGGGGGAACAACATTGGGGACGAGCGTGTTTTCAAAAACGTCACGCCGGCATCGGATGGTCATTTACATTTGAAATTTCGGAGACTTACGGAATCGGCGCTTCTCAATGCGCTGGCCATCGTGCCGGCCCCCCCCGGCAAGATCAATCCCATTCGGATTCTTGCTCAAAACAACTCCTACACCGACCGCGCGGGCAACATCTGGAGTCCGGACCGCTACTTCCGGGGGGGCCAATTGGCCTTGCACCTTAGTCGCGGACCGGTTAGCGGAACCCCCGATCCCAGCCTTTACTCCGGCGAGCGCTTCGGTAATTTTACTTACGCGATTCCCGTGCCGCCGGGCAAATACAAGGTCACGCTGCGATTTGCGGAGACCTATTGGGGTGTACAGAATACTTATCCCAATATGCCAGACCAGAACGGCTCGCCGGTGGGCGGGGCGGGGAGCCGGATCTTTGATGTCGAATGCAACGGCACGACTTTGCTGAAGAATTTCGACATCTTCAAAGAAGCCGGCGGCCCCCTGGTGGCCAGGGATAAGACTTTTCATGATCTTCAGCCGGACGCCCAAGGCAAGCTCGTCCTCAGCTTCGTCCCCGTCCTGGATTACGCCTGCGTGAACGCCCTCGAAGTGAAGGAGGAATCGGAGTAGCCGGGATTCCCCCAGCCTCCGGGTTCTCCGGAAAATTGCAATGCTCCACGCGTGCGGCTTGACAGTGCGGACCAGGGGTTTCTATAATTCAACTTGTGTTATGCTGGAGGGTGGTCCAGCACCGGCGAGCGGGAATAACTCAGTGGTAGAGTGCGACCTTGCCAAGGTCGAAGTCGTGGGTTCGAATCCCATTTCCCGCTCCATTATCTTCAATGACAAGTGACGAGCAGGCACAAGCGGGACTTAGCCTTGTGCTAGACACTCATCACTCGTCACGGTTCTTCGGGCGCGGTACCCAAGTGGTAAGGGAGAGGTCTGCAAAACCTTTATGCGTGAGTTCGATTCTCACCCGCGCCTCCACTTCCAGGCCAAGAGATAAGTTCTTTGCTTCTGCAAGGCATTAGCTCGCCTCCTTGTCTCAAGAGTCCATGAAAGAGGCGGATTATCCTGACACCTGCCACCTGACACCTGTCACCTGGTTTAGAGCATATGGGCGGAATGGAGGCCCATGGCGGCCCCGCCCAAAATCAGCGCGGCGCCGAGGAAGATCATCAAAAAAGCCTGGAGGCGCAAGCTGCCCTCGAGTTTCTTTTCGGACTTCGTCGAGATGAGGTAGGTCTTTTCGTTCTCACCTTTCTTGATGAGGTTACGGTCGTTGTCATTGGCGGGGTTGGGATTTTCCGTGCAGGTGCCGAGCACGTGGGTGAGGCGGCCGGCCGGCAGACAGTATTCCGTGAAGCGGTACGCCTGGTTTCCAAAATCCATGCTGATGCCGTCCGCACCGATCGAGACCCCCAGCATTTGCATCTTCTGGGCAACCGCCAGCCCCTTGTCCATTAGCTTGGCTCCGGGGATATTGGAAGTCTTGAGCGCCGCCCGCGCCTGGCTGAAGCTGCCGTTCAAATAGGCCCGCAAGTGCTCGTCGGTGGGAGCCGGGACGCCGAGCGATGGGTCGACCTTCTTCGGGGCATAGCCGATGGACAGCAAAGCGGGGGGCCGGAGTTCACCAAAGAAGGCCTGCGGCAGGTTGTACTCAGCCCTTTCCGGATTTACCAGAACATATCCGGTTTCGTCCTGCACGTAGAAGGGAACTTCCGCTCTATCCTTGTGCGATTCTTCCCACGTTTCCTGATTGTCCCTCTTAACCTTCTTTTCCACTTTCACTTCGTAGTAATAGCAGGGAACTTGCGTTAGCGGGCTGGTTAACGGCTGGCCGCCGCTGCTTGTCCCGGCAACGTGGGACAGCCCCATGGATACACTGCGGATGGGGATCTGGGGGGTATCCGCCAGGACCCGGTACTCGCGGTACTTGAAGAACCCAAAGACGAACAGAAGCAACCCGACCACCACCAAGGCTATCGGGATAATGGGGGAAACATGACCGCTGGAGGCGGCAAAAGTAAGCGCCAGAATCGACATGGGCGAAGGTCTCCTTTGCTGCTGGTGTTGGTGCGCTTAAATAACTTGAAAATATCCTACACGCGCCCTGCGGTCTTGTCCATCACTTCTCCCTACCTCGTGGCATGGCCATCCCTTCGGCAAGCTCAGGACAGGCTTTGGCCATGACTGCACCCGGGCAGGATGCCCGTGCCACTCGTCGTGCGGATGGTTTCTTCCGGCGACGGCTACTTTCTTCCCAGCAGCCGGATACGGGCTATGAAGGAGCGCCCCGGAGCTCCCGCATAGGCGTGGAAGTCAGGAGAATCGATATTGGAATTAACAAAGGAATAATTGCTGTGTTTGGTGACGTTGTCGACGCCTGCTCGCAACGCCCATTGGAAACCAACGACAGTGAACCGTCGCTCCAAGCTGACGTCGAGTGAAAAGTAGGTCGGGAAGCGCTGCGAATACGGCGCACCCACCACCTCCTCGGAGTCATTCTGCAAAGTGAACGGGAAGCCGGTGCGCCAATCGAGGGTGTAAGCCGCGTCAATCTTGTGAGCTAAAGGAATCCATCCATGTGACAGGAAACGATTGGGCGCGTCCCACGCCAAGGGTCCGCCCGCCTGCGGGCTGAACAGCACGCTATCAAGGTTGTATCCGAAGTCGGCGTTGGTAAGCGCCCGCGATCGCGTGTAAGAAGCGAACACCTCGTGATTCTGCTTGAAGACGTGCCGCAGGGTCAGCGTAGCGGAGTCGTAGTGGTCGCGACGGGCATTGGTCAGGATGAACTGTCCGGAGAAAGGGCCGTCGGGCAAAGTGGAGGCGCCGGGATTGATGAAGGTCCAGATGTCGCGGGCGCGCCGATCCCCAAGCTCCAGGTGCAGGTAAGTGGTCCGCGGCAGTTTCTGCTCGAAGGCCACGCTGGCGTTGGTGACGAAGGAAAAGCGCAACTGGTCCGGGTGGATGGAGAGGGTGCTGAGCACGGGGGGCTGAAGCAGATTCCTCCCGCTGGGGTCGTAGAAGGAATCCGTCCGCGTGCCCGTCAGCGAGCGCGTAAGAATATCCAGGTTGCTCGGGTCGCGATAGACGCCGAGGCCCGCGGAAATCTTGCTTTCGCCATTCCGTTTCAGCATGAAAGTGGAAGCGAGGCGCGGGGAGGCCGCCACGCCGCGGACAATCTCATCCGCATCGAAGCGCACACCTGGCTCCAAAAGCCACCTCGGGGTTATCGACCAGCGATCTTGCGCATAGCCGCCCTCCTCCACGTCATAGCGTGTGAACGGCGGCGCATGGGTAAAGCTGACGCGGCGCGAGAGCGTACCGTTGTCGCGTTCCACCACATAAGGCTGCCGGTTGAAATCCTGGTGATCGTCGAGGCGATCGAAATCGACGCCGAGCTTGAACTCGTGCTTTCCGGCCGCGTGCAGGGGCGGCAAAAACAGGTTGCCGATGGCCTCGGTGCGCCCGCCCTGGCCATGATTGGTGAGGTAGTAATTGCCGCTGGTTCCGTTGGGTGTGATGACGTAGGTTTGGGCGCCCATGGGCACCACGCGCGTGTAAAAGCTGGCGGTGGCCACGCCCGCCTCCAGCAGCGTGCCGTTTTGAAAAAGATGCTGATCCTTGGCGTTGAACAAGTAGGCATTCGTGGAGTAGCGCTGCGTGGTGGAGATCGGGTCGAGGGGGTCCAGGCCCGCATGCGGAGAATCGAGGGAATTCACCAGGAGACTCACAGTAAGATTGTTATTTTGCGCCAGGTTTATCTGGACTTTCGAAATGTTGCTCCCGCGCATCACCGCGTAACGGTCGGCGTTGGCGGGCAGTTCAGTATAAATGACCTGGTCGTACTCCAGCTCCGCCGCGTCCATGAACCACGCCTTGCCGGTGCGGATGGGGCCTGACAATATGCCGCGCGGCGTCCAGTTATTCAGATGGAGGCCCCGACGGGCCCCCAAACCCGGAAAGGGATCGGTGCCGGTCACGCGCCAGTGGTCGTCGCCCGTGCCTGTGTGCAGGCTGATGACCCCGCCCGAACTCTTGCCAAACTGCGTGGAGTAGCGGCTGTTGGCCACCTCCACGGACCGCAGGGCGTCCACGCTGATGCGCGTCAGGAACTGGCCGGTGGCGGGATCGGAGACATTGAAACCATCAATCTGGTCGTACACCTGGCGCGTGCTCGCGCCGTCCACATGAAGCTGCCCCGTGGAATCCTGAAGCACTCCCGGCAGCATGGGCAGCCCATAGCGAACATCGCGTGACACCGGGTAGGGCAGGTCAATGATCTGTTCGCTGCTCAGCGTTTCACTTGCCTGGGTTTTGGCGGGATCGATGGCTGGGGGCGAATAGACCACGTTCACTTGCTCAGAGAATTCCCGGATGTGGTGGAGGACAACTTCCGCACTGGCCACTTCTCCCACTTGGATTCCCGGCTGGGTGATCGCGAAAAACCCTTCCTTCTCCACTTGCAGAGAGTAGTCACCCGGTACGAGACCGGAGAATTCCTTGCGGCCGGCGTAATCGGTTTCACCGTGCAAGGGCGTACCGAGCGGGGGAGTTAGCGTGATGCGCGCCGAAGGAACCGCTGCGCCGTTTTCGTCCACCACCGCCGCGTGCAGTTCTACGAGGGTCTGGCCGTTCACCGGCTGCTGGGCCGGGGGCGCAGCCCTTGCCGCCGCCATCGGCAGTCCGAGGGTCAGCAACACAAGTACCGGGAGCATCGCCGAGGCAGCGACCCACGCGACGAATCCCGAGATGTACTTCCGATCTGGGATTCTTTCCCGCATACCGGGTATTCTCTCGCACAAAGAGGCTTTGCGGTAGTCCTATGTTCGGATCGCTGGTGGGTCGATTTGATGTAGAGGCGGCTTTGCGCCGCCACTTGGCGAGGTAAACTCGCCGCTACGACATCAAATTGACCCACTACTGTTCGATTGGCTCGGCCCGCGCGTTCCTGGAGAAGCGCCGGCATTATTGAAAAGATAGTGCAGCGTTTGCAGGGAGACGGATTCGAAGCTGGGAACAATCAGATCGGCGCGCGTTTGGTGGCGGAGATCCTCGGCGGAGAAGGAGGAGGCAATGGCGACGCATTTCATTCCGGCGCGTTTGGCGGCCTCGATGCCGACGAAGGAATCCTCGAAGACCGCGCAGGCGGCGGGGTTTACTCCCAGCTTTTCGGCGGTTTTCAGGTAGATTTCAGGGTCCGGCTTGGGGTGGGAGATATCGTCGCCCGTCAACAACGCGCGGAAGTAGTCACCCAGTCCGAGCGCGGAGATAAGGAAATGCACGTTCTTGCCCATGGCGGCGGAAGCCACGGCCATGGTGATTCCCTGCGCATGGCATTCCTTGATGAAACGCCGCACCCCGGGAAACGCGCGGGCATGAGGACCGATCTCCCGGCGAAAGTTTTCCTCCAACTCTTCACTCAGCTCGGCCATTTGCTCGCGGGAGAGGTCCCTACCCATACAGCGCCGAAAGGTCACGTCATTGGGAGGTCCCAGGACAATCTTGGGTAGTTCCTCCTCGTCGAAAGGAATGCCATGCGCCTGGAACAGGTCCCTCCACTTGCGAAGATGGAACGGGTTGCTGTCCACCAGCACGCCGTCCATGTCGAAAACAATCGCTGCGGGGAGCAGAAGGTTCTGAGTCATAGAATCATTACCCGTCCAGTTTAGCAGATTATCCCAATTCCCGTATAAGTTACATGTTTTCAGCGACTTTATGCATATCCAGTCCAGAAAACGATTAACTCCTTTATTTTCATCAACTCATTCGGAGCACTTCTTTTGCCCCTTTGTTTTCAGTAACTCATCCAGAGCGATCTTCATTTTTAACATCTTTTTTGTTTCGCCCCTTTGTTTTCAATAACTCATCCGGAGCACTTTTTTTAACCTTTTGTTTTCAGTATGTTGGGAGCACTGTTGAGCATCAGGTGCCCCAGACGTGTAGGGGTCCCTTTTGGGCCTTGAGAAGCACCTCGTGAGCCACCCAAGTGGCGCAATAGAGAGACTTTGAAGGAAAAATCGAGCATCGCGCACATTCCAGTCAGAATTTTGGCAACCCCGTGCCATTCGCCCTCTACGGCCCACTGCCTACCGCCCATGCTCCGTAGTCTAG
>Ga0209039_10001095_pt1 | contig 26088 bp, 17 predicted proteins | sample BogFormECP12_OM1_FD_188238 | JGI IMG/M metagenome (GOLD analysis project Ga0209039, IMG submission 188238) | Bog forest soil microbial communities from Calvert Island, British Columbia, Canada - ECP12_OM1 (SPAdes) (version 2) | ecosystem: Environmental > Aquatic > Freshwater > Wetlands > Bog ... | reverse complement strand
CTTGCCGTTATATTCCAAGAACTCCGTGTGAAACTCGACATCGATGGTTAGCCGCGTGTCTTCCTTGAACGAGCCGTGCATGTACCTGTAGAGCAAAGTAGTTTTACCGATGCGGCCCGCCCCCCCAATCACGATCTTGAAAAGATAATCCGATTTCATCTTTTTAACAACTTTTTCTTGGTTGAGAAAACTCTCCAGTTTGACGAGTACTCGACAAACGATTCCAGTATGAAGTGGACTTATAGCGTGCAATACCCACGTGCAAGGTTGCTCTTAAATGGAATTTCCTTTTTGAAAAAAAGGAGAGGAATCATATTAGTTAACGTCATCACCAAGCCGAGTGATGTAAAATGGCGCTCGTGGGGCAAACTCCCTGGCATGCTCCGCAATCCGTGCACGCTCCGATATTATCCGCGATCACCTTTCCATCCACGAGACCATACACGTCCACCGGGCAAGCTTTCACGCATTCGCCTACTCCGATGCACAGATCGAGATTGATCTCGACCCAATGATCGTTGTCTTCATATTTCTTGATGTCCGTCATGCTTTCTTCAGCACCCAATTTTCCTTGCAATTCGGAATGTTTTCTCAATAATCGAAAGATCCTCGTAACATTTCATTCTTCAAAAACAGGTAGACCCGTTTCATCTCATTTTCATCGATGAAAAACCTGTTTAGCTCGCTTCCGAGCACCAATTCCTTGAAATCATCGACATTGCGGGAAACTACAAGGAAGTTTCTCAATTTTATAATCAATTGAAAGATACCCGAGTTTTCCACGAAAGTTTCAAGCGAAAAATCGCCATTTGAATCAAAATTGCCCGAAATCACGTACATCTTGACTAACGGTTCTACGAGGCTTTCAATGAGCTCTGGTGATTCGAATTGGTTGTCGATCTTTCGAGTTGCCAATATTTCTAGCAATCGCTGGCGATTTAATTTCTTTTCCGTTTGAATCACATGAAAAATAGTACCGATGACTGCCAATTCGCTCATGTTCTTCATCACATCCGTCGAGCCTAGCTGACGGACAAACCTAGGAATTTCCTAGTATCTAAATATGACGATAACCCGATATTATATATAAATACTAATGCTTTAAGGAAGTCATCCATGATTGATCTTTAATTAGCAAGCTAATTATGCCGATATTACGATATAGCTCCAGACTGTGGCGAGATTCCAACTACTGCATTCATTTCCTTCATGGATGCTATTAATTGAATATGCCATGTATTACCGGGAGAATGTCAGTGATTAATAATACCTCTCTATAAAATAATCATTAAGCCTTGAGAACGTGGAGATAATGCCAGAAATGGAAGATTTCTTGAAAGCTCTTGCAGATGAAAACCGGTTAAAAATTATCGATTTCATCAAGAAAGGGGCGCGAACATCCATCGAAATCCAAGAAGCGCTGAAAAAAAGCCAATCAACGATTTCTCAGCACCTAAAAATCTTAGTTGATGAAGAAATTTTGACATACGAGCGAGATCTTGCCAAGAAAATCTACACTATCAAGTACCCAGAGGTACTCGAAATAATTTCCAGCATCAATCAATTGCTCGCTCGGAGAAATCAGGAGAAACTCACGAAAATATCGGAAGACGCGGTTTCGGATACCCTAAGAACATAGCTGGGAGTAATTGACTACCATGGGAAAAAAATCAAAAGAGAAACAAGAAAGTAAGAAAATCTTGATTATGGGTTTGGATGATGCCGGCAAGACGTCGCTCTACTTGATCTTGAGCAAGAATGCCAATTTGCTCAATTACACGAAACTGCGTCCGACCAGTGGCAGGGAAATCTACCCCCCGATAGTCGATGGAACTGATTTGTACTCGATATGGGATTTTGGCGGACAACTAGAATTCAGGAAGAAGTACCTCGAGTCCATGGACGAGAACCTGAAAGACGTTGACAAGATCATCTACGTGATCGATATCCAAGCCATCCAGCGATATGATGAATCCTTAACTTACCTTGAAGCAATCGTTGAAGCCATGAACATGCGAAAGATCAAGGTGCCAATTTCGATATTTCTCCACAAATTCGACAAGGAATTGGAAGAGAAAGCGGATTACAAGATGGATGTTCTCAAGGAACGATTGATCGACAAGATCAGCACGCTTCTCGCCGATTTCTATTTTGAAATATTCAAGACAACCATCTACACTCTATTCAACAAGGTTAAGCTAGTTTGAATCGTTTGATGTTAATTCTATTTGTTATTTGGCAAATTCTTAAATAAAAAGTTTTAACCAAGTTAATTTGAAAGGTTGTCTTCGGAAAAGATGAACAACACAACCGTGAACGAATGCTGGTGCTGAAAATGTATAATAAAGCCATCTTCGCAACTGATGGATCGGAAAACGCGAAACGTGCCGAAGTAAAGGTGATTGATCTCGTAAAAAATGGTAGCGTCACGCAGGTCGTTGCTTTTCACTCGATCTTGCATAAACTTGTAACGCAAGCCTCGCCAGCACTTCAATACATTCCACCTGATGTTTACACATCATTACTTGCCGAGGTAGAAAGCGCCGGGACCGTCATACTAAATGAGACGAAGGAAGCGTTCGAAGCCGAGGGCGTTCCTATCGAAACGCGATTGATCACGGATGAAACCCCTGAGCAATATATCTCCGATGCAATCGATAGCGAGGGATTCGACCTCGTCGTGCTTGGGTGCAGGGGTCACCATTCCAAGGTGAAGGAAATTTTTCTCGGCACGGTGCCAACAAGAGTGCTTCACTCGAGCAAATGCGACGTTCTCGTAGTTCGTTAGACTATAAAGTAACCAAACCATAATGACTACAAAATTATTATAGCATTAAGGTCTAGCCAAGTTGTAAAACGTTCATGATCCTCTCGTGAAAATCCTTGATCTCCCATTCATCGCCAGATTTGATACTGGCAGTCATGTTTGTTAATATTGGTGCGATGTTCAGCGATTCAAAATACGAGATCGCGGGCGCAACAACCGCGAGCATAAAGAGATTGGACTTGGTTCGCTTTGCTTCGTCAGGAATCGCATCGAAATACACGTACGCTTTTCTCTTGAAATTCATGAGAGCAAGCAACACGCCTCTTGGCTCTATGTCGTAATTCTGTCCATAAATTGCCGTGGCAGCGTGATACAATTGAAAACTTATTTCTTGCAAGGAAAATGGTGCGGACATTTCAGACGGGTAATAGTCTTGCAATACCGGCCCCATTTTGTCATCCCAATCGACGTGCAGCAAATATGTGGTTTGATCCGTGTCATCCATGGCTTCTTGATCGCTCGCGATCAATTTTGAATTAAGCTCATCGTTTATACTGGAGATTTTCTTGGTTCGAGCGATCTTTCCTTGGATGACGGCCAATAAATCCTTGGTATTAAAAGGCTTGGTGATATAATCATCCGCGCCGAGCATCTTTCCAAGTCGCACATCAGCTTTGGACGAGCGCGCTGTCAAAAAGACAAAAGGTACATGGCTAAACCGCGGCTCGAGCGAAACTGATTTAAAAAAATCATAGCCATTCAGCTCAGGCATCATTATATCGCTTATGATAACATCCGGAACGCGCTCGGCTTCCTTTAACACGTCCAATGCTTGCCTGCCATTCTCGGCGACAAGCACGTCAAACCCATTGCGATTTAATAGAATTCTCAAGGTTTTTAAAAGGTCCTCGTTATCATCGACGATGAAAACGGTATCTCGATCTGAATCCATTTCAGTTCACGATGCAAGAACGATGTTAATCCAAGGTTTTAGGTTCAATCATTATCTATTGTACGTTTTCTTGTTTTTATCATTCATTTTCTTGCCCATGAAAGAATTGATGCAAGGTATTGAGTAGTTTTTCAGCAGAATATGGTTTCTGCAATAAACCTTGCACGTTGGCGATTTTAATTTCTCCTTCCATTTCTTTTTCGATCATTCCGCTCATGGCGATGAATTTGGCATGCGGTTTCATCTTTCGTATCAATTTTATAACTTCAATGCCGTTCATGACGGGCATCATGATATCGACCAGGCACACATCTATCGAATCGCGATGGGTACGATACAATTCTATGGCATCAGCGCCATTTCTTGCTTCAAGCACCTTATACCCGTGGCTTTCCAGGATTGTCCGGGCGATCATTAGAATGGATTCCTCGTCGTCAACGATGAGGATTGATTCACCGTTACCAAAATGCAATTCTTTTGCGTGTTTCTCCGTACGAGATGCCGCAACATTAATCATTGGCAAAAAGACATTGAATGTCGTTCCCCTTCCTTCGTCCGTGGAAAAATCAATAAATCCGCCATGTCCCTTCACGATGGAAAGCACTATTGGAAGGCCAAGCCCGGAGCCTTTACCAGTTTCCTTCGTGGTGAAGAAAGGCTCGAAAAGATGTTCTTGAATTTCCGGAGAGATTCCTGTTCCCGTGTCTGTAACCGAAATGCGCGCGTATTGGCCAGGTTTTGATTGTTCGTTGTTTTTTAAATCTTTTTTATCCAATATCATGCTTTCTACGGATATCGTCAAGAGACCCCCATCTGGCATAGCATCTCGGGCGTTCGTGCATAAATTCATCAATAATTGGTGCAATTGATTTGGATTGCCCATGATAACCGCCGAATCACGAGGCAAATCAACATGTGTTTCGATGGATCTAGAAAACGTTTCATTGATGATGGTTTCCATATCCTTGATGATATCTGTTATTTTTAACGGCTTTCGTTCTCCTTCTGTTCCTCTTTCGAACGACATGATGCGTTTTATCAGATCTGCGCTCCGTTGCGCGTTATTTTCAAGGATGGATACCAACTCCATTCCTTGCTCGCTGGAAAATTCATCTTTTAGTAGTTGCGCGGAAAGCAGCACTGGCGTTAGTAAATTGTTGAGATCATGTGCAATTCCACCCGCTAACGTGTTAACACTTTCCAATCTCTGGGCACGCAAAAGTTGCTTCTCAAGTTCCCTCTTTTCGGTGATGTCCGTGTTTATTGTAAGAATAGATGCAGGATTTCCTTCGTTATCAGAAATCAGAGTCCATCGACTTTCTACGATGATCTCCTTGCCATTTTTCGTAATTTGTGGTAATTCACCCGACCATTCCCCTTTTAACGCGATGGTTTCTTCCGCTTCATAACATGCGGATGGAATTGTTTTGTACCATAGCGAACGCGCAGGTTTTCCAATTGCCTCCTCGGGTGTCCAGCCGTACAATTGGACGGCTCCATTGTTCCAAGATGTGATAAATTGATTGGTATCTCGGACCACGATTGCATCGTGAGCCATTTCGAGCAGATTCGCTTGTTCCCGTATCTTATTAAAGGATTCCCGCAATTCTTTTTCGATTCGTTCACGTTGTCTAATCTCGTCTTGAAGCATTCGGTTAGCGATTTCAAGATCAATTGTTCGGGCTTTGACTCGTGCTTCCAATTTATCGCGTGCAATGAGCAGTTCTTCTTGCAAATGCTTGCGTTCCGTGATATCTATATTAATCCCGGTAATCCTGTTAACTTCACCGTCATAATCATAAGATGCCCCACCTTTTGCATTGATCCAACGAACTTGGTTTGAACTATGCCGAATGCGGAATTCAAGATCGAACTGTGTGTGCTTAGCAACCGATTCATCACGTTTAGTTTCAACATCGGAAATGTCATCTGACAGAACTCTAGACCGCCAATCCTCGTAGGTTTTAATCGATCCTGGTTCCAAACCATAAAGTCTTTCCAATTCAGGTGAGAAATTTAATTTGTTTGTACGTGTATTCCAATCCCAAACGCCGATGCTTGCATTTGTTTGTGCTAACTGCAACCGTTCCTCGCTATTTTGCAATGCTTCTTCCGTTTCTTTTAGCTCGGTTATGTCATTATAAAAACTCTCGTAACCTATCATATCCCCGTCGGCATTCACGAGCGGGCGGCTATTTACTAGGACCCAAGCCGTGCTACCATCCTTACGTCGAATATGAATTTCAACCCCTTTCACGAGTCCTTCTGATTGCATTATCTTGGCAAACTCCTTCCCACGATCTGGATCGACGTATAGATCTCGTATGTTTGAAACAAAATTCAATATTTCATCGGGAGAATCATGACCAAATATTTTTGCGAATGCTGGATTCACCGAAAGGAATTTACCGTCAAGCGTTGTTCTGGATATTCCTTCTATGGCATTATTAAATAAACCTTGGAATCGTGAGTTGAGATCCTGGAGCGTTGATATGGTTTCATTCAATGAGTATCGAGCTCGTTTGAAATCAAAACTTTCAACAATTTTCCATTGACCATCTTTCATGATGAGCGCAAATTGATGGACACTCATCACGTCAAGGATCTCGTTCACGTTGCATTTAACTAGCGAAAACGAGCATATTGCTATCATTTTATATTCATGAATGATGCTTTCAATTTCATTTCCATATTCAGTAAAGGCTTTCCAATCGGGTGTTTCTAACCAAGATGTGTTATTGGTTACTCGCATGCCATCATAGCCAAGCTCCAAAGCTTTTGCGAGCTTATCGATCCATCCTTGAAGGACGCGCTGCGAATCGAAATTTCCATCAATGAGATACCATTCAGAATAGGGAATGACTTCAATTTGCCCTTGCTCCAGATATTCCTCGAAATTTGGAAGCACCGCCTGCATACCGGCGATGGCTTCCTCCTTTTCGAGAGGCTCAGAGGTGATCCACACGCAAAACTCGTTATTCTCCAGTCCTGCTTTGAAGTACGGGACGAGAAGGTCGAGCAAATCATCTTTTGTCTTATAAAATTGGCAGAAATGCGTCCCCCAGGCAATGTTACCTATCAAGTCAATACCAGATGATCTCGTTTGCGCTTCCATTACGAATTCACTACTATTGGATGTCTTAATCGATCTTCCGATGCCGTTCGAATAAACGCTTTCGGTTATGTTGGAAGGAACTTATAAAAGTCTCCTGTTTGGGGAAAAAATACGGAACGTTGTACATGGTCACACAAAATCCCTTATAATTCGTGTTCCGAAAAGAGCAACCTACTGGCGATGAATGCAAGCTACCACTTTGTTGACAATGTTGATTGGATCGTCGAAAGCAGCATTTGCGTTGAAAATGGCTTCATTAAGAAGGCATTGATTGAATTTATCACATCAACACGCTTATTTTGTTGAGCTAAGCCGCTCGCTGCAATAATCTTTATATTGGAATCGAGTTTTCGGAGAGCCTTGATGCATGCTTTCCCATCCATGACCGGCATCATCAAATCAACGATCGCGAGATTGACTTCGTTTTTATGTCGCGCAAAAAGAGTGACGGCTTCGGAGCCATCGGATGCGACGATCGATCGATAACCATTCTCTTCTAGCATGATCGAAACCATCTTGCGAATCATTTCCTCGTCATCGACGATCAAGATCAATTCTCCATTTCCTTGGAGCATTTCGTTCGCTTGGCCTTCTACTTCGATAGAACCAGCCGTCGAGATCGCAGGAAAATATACCTTGAAAACAGAACCCTTATCGACCTCACTATACACGTGAATGAACCCGCCATGGCTCTTCACGATGGCTAAGGCCGTGGAAAGCCCCAATCCTGTTCCTTCTCCCAATTTTTTAGTCGTGAAGAAAGGCTCAAAAATTCTATCAATTACTTCGGAGGGCATGCCGATTCCCGTATCAATAACCGAGATAACCACGTGTGGTCCAACCGTAGACCCGATAGACATGCGTGCAAAACTTTCATCAACGATAAAATTCTCAGCAGATATCGTGAGCGTTCCTCCTCGCGGCATTGCATCCCGTGCATTCACACACAAGTTCATGAGCACTTGGTGGCATTGCGTAGCATCGCCAGAGATTTGCCATAGGTCTGGATTGATCTTTTTGCTAATATTGATGCTTCTCGGGAAGGTTTCTCCAATCGTTTTCGTTAGATCGTTGATGATTCGTGTTAATTGGATAGGTCGACGCTCGCCTTCGACGCCTCTGGCAAATGATAGTACCTTTTGTACTAAATCAGCACCGCGCTTTATATTCTTCTCGAGCATTTCAATAAGATCCCTATTTTCAATACCTGGTAATTTCTCCTTGATAATTTCTACTGATAACAAAATTGGAGTTAAAATATTATTTAAATCATGGGCCATACCGCCGGCAAGAGTGCCGATACTTTCTATGCGTTGTGCCCTGTATAATTGCGATTCAAGTTTCTTTTTCTCCGTGATATCCGAGTTAATGACGAGAATCGATTCAGGATTTCCCTCCCTATCGTACATGAGCGTCCAACGGGTATCGACGATGATTTCATCGCCATTTTTATTCACGTGTTGCATTTCTCCGTTCCATTCGCCTTTTTCCTTGACGATTTTCAAAGCTTCTAATGGTTGCGGCGACGGCTCCTTAAAGAAAACCTCATGAGCTATCTTGCCCATCACTTCTTCAGCTTTCCAGCCATACACTCTCTCGGACCCTTTATTCCAATAAATGATCCTGTTATCCAGGTCTCGCAAGGTGATGGCTTCACGTGCGTTATCGAGCAATTCGGCTTGCTGACGTACTTTTTCGTCTGATTCATTGCGGGCCGTAACATCCCGTGCTGCCGCAAAAACACCTTGAATTTCCCCGGCTTCATCGTTGTAAACGGTTGCATTGTAAAGAACATCCGTGATATTTCCGGATTTGTGGTGAATGGCTAGTGGATAGTCTTTTACAAAACCATTCGTGAACACGTTCTTGTATCCTTCGCGTGCTTTCTCCGGCTCCGAAAAATAATCGGAAAAATCGCTGCCTATCAATTCATCTCTTGAATATCCTGTTACTTGTTCAGTGGCTTCATTTACATCCGTGATCTTGCCATCGCGACTGATGGTGACTAATGGATCAAGGCTTGCTTCGATCAGACTTCGAGCATAATATGATGCCTTGCGCAACTCATCTTCATTTTTTTTGCGATCCGTGATATCGGTAGAAAGTGCAAATATCGAACGTGGATTGCCTTGATCATCATAATTTAGAATCCAATGACTCTCGACATTGATTTTTTCATTGTTTTTATTTATTTGTTCGAATTCCCCGCTCCATTCTCCATTTTCTAACATTTTCCTAAAAGCATTGACCGGTTGTTGAGATCCTTCGATAAAAAGAAGATCTTCAACCTTCTTTCCAACTACTTCGTCAGACGTCCAGCCATACAAGCGTTCCGCGCCCTTGTTCCAATATATTATTCGATTTTCTAAATCGCGTACGCTGATGGCATCATGGGCATTATCAAGGAGATTGGCTTGTTCACGCAATGAAAAATTCGCGTATTCGAGATCGTTTGTCATTCTTAACCTCGGATCAACTTTTTCTATGTACATTCCATATGAAGTTAAAACTTATATTTATAGTTGACAATATCGTCCTAATATAATAATATGATAAACAAGACGATTTAAGCTTAAGCCCTCTTTTTGTACATTAGCATAGGTGTTACATTATTCGCTAATATTTTCTTCAAAATAATTGAGGCTGTAAAAAAATCGTGTCTCGTCTATGATAATGCTAAGTTCAAACTTAGGCATTGATTTATATTGGACATATAGTATTTTTTTTATGAGCGCATGCCTTTCTTGTTGGCTATTCTCGAGGCTTTTTCCATTCCAAAAGTGTGGAGTGATTGATGTATCGTGTGGAGCGCCTTCCGATCTCGGTTGCTCACGAGTCTCGTGAAAAACCTGTACATGTGCACTTTCACGAAATTGTTGAACACGAACCACGATAACGCGTAGAGCCACACGATGCCGGCCCATGCCCAGCCGATAGGACTCATGAGCACGCCGTAGGCTGCGAATAACGTCGCCACGAGCTGGGTCAATTCAGTCGTCCAAAATAGCCGCCCGGAGGGAAATGGGCGTTGCCAAAAATAATGCTGCGTCGATCGTGTCAAGTAAATAGTCAAATGACCGGCTACCATCAATTTGAGAAACATTATCGATTGAATCAATGTTGTATCCAAACTAGGGCGAATCGATTCCAAAATGAAAAATAAAATGAAGCTCGAAATAACCCCTAAAATGCCCAAGAGCGAAGCAATGCCGAGAACTTTAGTCATTTCCCAATGGATCGGGGTATCGGCTGAATATGCATTATCATATGCAATCATCATGATGGGGAGATCGTTAAGCAATGCTAGCAAGATAATCATGATCGTCGTTATCGGGTAAAAATTGTAAATGAGAATTGACAATGTCATGAATAATATTATGCGGATCGTTTCTGCTATGCGATAAATAGCATAACTCGTCATACGGTTGAATATTTTCCTGGATTCATCCAAGGCCTTGAGGATCGTTGATATTCCTGGACTAGTGAGGACAAGATCCGCTGCAGATTTCGCAACGTCTGTCGCGTCAGCGACTGCAATGCCAACATCAGCTCGTTTTAAAGCTGGAGCGTCATTAACCCCATCCCCTGTCATGCCAACGTAATGTCCTTGTTTTTGCAGCGCTTCCACGATTTGATATTTATTTTCCGGGTAGACTTCTGCAAATCCGTCAACAGAATCCAGATCAATATTGGTAGCCACCTCATTCTTGAAAATATCATCAAATTTCGCAATTCTCGGGCCAATATCAAGATTTTTTGCCATTTCCTTGGCAATGGCTTGGTTATCGCCCGTGATCATTTTTACTGTGATTCCTTTGTTTTTTGCAGTATCAATGGTTGATTTCGAGTCAGCGTGTGGAGGATCAAATAGAGAGATCAATCCACGAAAATGCCATAATCCTGTATTATCGGTGCGCGCGACTGCTAATGTGCGGTATCCTCGGCTGGCAAAATCTTCCACTTTCGCAATGACTGCATCTTTCATCACGTTATCGTCGTCACACAGTTCGAGGATCTTCTGCGGTGCTCCCTTGCTATATTTCAGCACGCGCGTCCCATCATTGACGGTAGCCTCGGTCCGCTTGATGGTCGGGTCAAAGGGAATGTAGTTTTCAACGGTATATGCATTTAAAACATCAAGACCTCCCTTGAGGTTGGAAAAAATCACTTTTTCAATTGTATCTTCATCCTTTACCCGGGATGCGATTGCAGCGTTCAATATCAATTCATCCTCGGTTATTCCTTCAGCGAGGAAGGATTCTCCCAAGATCATCTTGTTCTGGGTCAAGGTGCCTGTCTTGTCCGCGCATAAAACGTCCATGCTAGCCATTTCTTCAATTGCGACGAGACGCGTGACAAGTGCCTTGTTTTTAGCCAGTATTGAAGCCCCTGCAGCCATGACCACGGAAAGCACGGCGGGCAAAGCAACAGGGATCGAGGCAACGGTTAAAATGAGGCAGAATTTCAGGAGCTGGACGAATTCATTATTTCGCAACAAGGCAACGATCATGATCAAAATTACCAGTGAAACACTCATCAGGATCAAGAATTTTCCTATTTTTAGTACGGATTTGAGATAGTGGCTCACATTTTTTGATTGTTGGACGAGCGATGCGGTTTCTCCAAAAAAAGTCTTGGATCCCGTCGTAAAAACCACGGCATCACCTTCACCACGTCTGATGGCAGACCCCATAAACGCGACATTTCCCGGTTGCTTGTACACGGGTAAACTTTCGCCAGTTAATGCTGATTGATCGATTTCGACGTTTTCAGATTCGATTATCTTCACATCTGCTGGAACAAGATCACCAAGACGAAAGTGGATTACATCACCTGGTACGAGTTCCCTCGCTTGCATCGTATTCCATGTACCATCTCGCTTCACCTTGGTGTTGACGGCAAGATGCTCCTTTAATTTTTCAACCTCGGTATCCGCCTTATATTCTTGAAAAAATCCTATGCACGCGTTAATCACAAGTAAAAACAGAATAATGCTAAGGTCAGAATAGTCTTGAACAATTCCTGACAAGATCGCTGCAAATTCAATCAACCAAGGCAATGGTCCCCAAAAATATTTCAAGAATTTTAAAAATGGATTTCCCTTTTTCTCTTCGATTGCGTTTGGTCCATGTTGCAAGAATCTTTTATGCGCCTCGGAAGATGGCAGTCCATCTCTCGAAGTTTTTAGCATTACCATGAACTCTTCAATGTCTGTTGTTTCTATGGCGTCGATTTTTTCCTTAGAACCTTTTTCCGTAGAAAATGTAGAAGATTCAAGCATCTCTTTGCTCTTTAAGGTCATGAATACCACCCTCATTTCTAGAATATTTGCAAATTTTTCCTACAAAATGAATTTAAAATGAACGATTCTAAACAAAAATAACAAAAAAACTATTACGAATAAAGGCGAAAATTAAGTGAAGGCCCAACTTCATATATTCTGCTTAACGGCCAATCGTGCAACCCTTTGATTTTAATTCTTGTAGTGCTTCTTCGATTTCCTTGGGAAGCGATGTGATCCTGTTATTCGTTATAATAAGGTCTTGTAATGACTTAAGCTCGCGAATCGATTCCGGAAGAGTGGTCAATTTATTTCCCCGCAAACCAAGTTCGATGAGTGCATTTAACCGTCCTATCGTTTCTGGCAAGTTTGATAGCCTGTTATCACTTATATTCAGATCTTGGAGCGAGATGAGCTGTCCTATGGATTCAGGAAGGGATGTTAACTGATTTTCCCATAAATAAAGCTCCTTAAGTTGTATCAAGCAACCTATTTGATCTGGAATAGTGGTTAGCCTGTTATTGTTCAAATGAAGGTATTTGAGCGACCTCATGTCACAAATCGTGTCGGGAAGAGACGTGAGCAGGTTATGGCTTAGATCCAAATTTTCTAACGACGTCAGTTTTCCTATCGTGTCGGGGAGGCTCGTTAGCTTATTACCATTCAACCACAACCGTTGTAGTGATATCAACGTGCCAATCGAGTCTGGGATGGCAGTTAAGTTATTATCGAACAGCCATAAAATCCGCAAGGAGCGCAAGTCCCCAATTCGCTCGGGGAGAGAAGTTAACTTGTTATCAAATAACCACAAGATTTCGAGCGAATGCAAATCACCGATGCTTTCGGGAATCGAGATTAATTGATTACCTCGCAACCCCAGTTCCTTGAGTGATGTTAAATTCCCAATTTCTTCGGGGAGTGATGATATTCGGTTATCACCAAGCCAAAGCGTTTGCAGCGATTTCAGTTCGCAAACACGTGCGGGAATCGTTGCCAAGAGATTATCCCCCAAGCACAATTCACGCAAGCTCCGCATGCTTGCAATATTCTTAGGAATGGAGTATAATCCTTTTTGACGAACGCCTAAACCAGTTACATGTCCAGCGCTTGTTGAAAAACCAAACGTGTCCCACTCCACCTTGTCGACCTTAGGGATGGAATCATTCACAAGGTTTTCAAAGGCCACGAGCACATCGATCTCATCCTCAGAAAGCTGGATACCGGCATTTTTACGACGCCATTGCGATCTTGCTTTATCCAATGGCTCGGAATGATCTTGTTGCTCCTCTTTCATCGTGTCTTCTGACTTCTCTACTGTTTCCTGGCGGTCGGCCTCGGAAGCCTCATTTTCATCTTGTTCACCTTTCATGAACTCGTGACCTACATGCAAGTAATTCCATTTGTTTCCAAATGAATATGCAACGTTCTTTCGAAAATTTATATAAGTGTTGCGATGCGGACATATAGGAAATGGGCAATCCACGCTGGTTGTTGTAAACTTATTCCAGTTTATTAGCCGAAAGCGCATCGTTTAAAAATAAAGCGAGGAAAAGTGCCCTTCGTGCATGCGTGATGGACAAATTCGTCCCAGCATTACGAGGCAAATATTTTGATGCAACAAGGCATCTAAAAGAGCGAATGAACGCTTTGATCAACGTCTAAAATGATGTCCTGAGCTGATTTAACCGATAATAAGAGGAAATATCTAATGAAAATAGAAGAATTCGATGTCGTCGTCGTTGGTGCTGGCTTAAGTGGTCTACGAGCTGGTTTGGAGCTTTCCGGCACGTGGAATGTCGCGGTGGTGAGCAAGGTATATCCAGTTCGCAGTCACTCGGGCGCCGCCCAGGGCGGTGTCAACGCAGCGTTGGGTAATGCTGAAGGCGGTAAGGATGATAGCCCGAAAAAACACGCGTTTGATACAGTAAAAGGTTCGGATTATCTTGCTGATCAGGATGTCGTGATGTTCATGTGCGAGGAAGCTCCGAAGATCGTCGTTGAATACGAGAGCATGGGTGCTCCGTTCTCCCGATTTGAATCCGGGCTCATCGCGCAGCGGCCATTTGGCGGAGCGGGATTTCCCAGGACGTGCTATGCCGGCGATAGAACCGGTCATGCACTCTTGCACACCCTGTACGAGCAATGCATTCACAAGAACGTTAAGTTTTATGATGAATACTTCTTGATCGATCTCCTCGTCGTTGACAGGCAAATTGGTGGAATTCTCGCTATGGAGATTTCTTCGGGAGAACTCGTTATATTTCGAGCTCCCTATGTCATTCTTGCAACTGGGGGATTCGGCAGGATGTACCAGCGCTCGACGAATGCCGTGATCAACACGGGAGACGGAGTCGGCGCTGCTTTCCGCGCAGGTATTCCGCTAGAAGATGCCGAGTTCATTCAATTCCACCCCACGACGCTCTATGGCACCAACATCTTGATGTCCGAGGGCGCGCGGGGTGAGGGTGGCATACTCTATAACAGCGAGGGTGAGCGGTTCATGGAACGCGTGGCGCCCGCTGCCAAGGATCTCGCCCCGCGAGACATCGTGGCTCGAGCGATCCAAGATGAAATAAACGCTGGACGAGGCATCGAAAATGCTTACGTGCACCTTGACTTGACGCATCTCGGAGCAGATCGTATCAACGAGCGATTGCCTGGCATCAGGGAAATTGCAATGTATTTCGCGGGCGTCGATCCCGTCGAAAAACCAATTCCTGTTCAGCCTGGACAACATTATTGCATGGGCGGAATCGCCACGAAAGCTGGTGGCGTGTTCGGGGAAACTATACTCCCCGGATTATACGTTATCGGTGAATGTGCTTGCCTGTCTGTTCATGGCGCGAATCGACTTGGCGGGAATTCACTCCTGGAAACTGCGGTGTTTGGACGGTATATCGGAAGAACCCTTCTCGAGAAAGGTCAAGGAGACCTACCTCCTGTTTCGGGCATGGAAGCGAGTGAGGAACGATTACTAACGAGCATCGAGCACCTGTTCAAGCAATGGGAAAAGAATTCTGGACAAAAGCCCGCGAGCGTACGAGAGGCCATGGGCGAGACCATGACCACCAACGTGGGTATTTTCAGGGAACAAACGGGACTCGAGCAAGCAGTATCTGATCTCAAAAAGTTGCAAAAAAACTTTCTAGCCGTGCAACTTCCGACTTCGGACCGCAGGTTCAATTATGGCTTGATACGGGCGCTAGAATTGAGAAACATGCTTGCCATTGCCGAAACGACTGCGTTCGCGGCGCTATGGAGAAAAGAGAGCCGCGGTTCCCATTTTCGGACTGATTACACGACACGGGATGACAAGAATTTTCTCTGGCATTCCCTTGTTTCCCGGGCAAGAGATGGTTTAAAAATCGAGAAGAAAGCCGTGACCTTGGGCATCTTCGAAGTCAAGGAGCGTGCCTACTAATGGCAGAAAACACGTGGAAGTTCCTGGTGTTCCGACAAAATCCAGGCGAAGCACCGAGATATGAACGATATGATGTTCCCGATCGACCGGGTTTAACAACCCTAGATGCGCTGTTCTACATTCAAGACTACATTGACCCTACGCTTGCATTCCGGTACTCGTGTCGCGGGGCTATTTGTGGCTCTTGCGGCATAACGCTCGATAAGGTGCCGGAATTGGCCTGTCGCTCCCAAGTAAACGCGATCAAAACCCGGAAAAAGCCAACAAATTTGCCAGAATTCGTATTTGGCGACCATTCTGATTGGAATATTGATGAAGAGATTCTTGTCGAACCTCTGCCTAATATGGCAGTGATTCGAGATCTCGTCGTCGATATGGAGCCGTTTTGGAAGTTTTATCGCGAGGTCCGTCCTTTTTTCACGCGGGATTGGCAAGATACGCCACCAGAATCGACACAGGAAGCAGATGCGGTCAAGATTTTTGAACGAAAAATCTACTGCATCTTGTGTGGCATTTGCTGGGCGTGTCCCATCAGCCATGTAAACCCCAATTACCTTGGCCCTGCAGCTCTGGCAAAAGCCCATCGATTTTTATCGGACTCGCGATTATTAGACACGGATCGCGATGAAATTGTTGCGCGCATTGTAAAAGATGATGCAGTTCCTGCTTGCGAGAAATTCTTCGTCTGTAATCGCGTGTGTCCCAAGGACGTGCAGCCGGGGACGTCGATTCAGGAAATTCGGAAAGGTTGGATTGATAAATGACGGGAAACGGTTATCGTGTCGAAAAGGACGTGTTGGGAGAAATTGAAGTGCCGGAAGACAAATATTGGGGTATTAATACCCAGCGGGCCATCGAAAACTTCAAGATAAGCGGGAGAACGTTTCCGCCGCAATTCATCGAGGCCCTGGCTCTTGTCAAGAAATCGTGTGCGCTTGCCAATTTGGAGCTTAATCTCTTGCAATATGATATAGCTGACGCGATGATCCAGGCAATTGACGAGTTGATGGACCAACACATGTACCTGGATCAATTCCCGATCGATATATTTCAAACAGGGTCCGGAACACAAACTAACATGAACATGAACGAGGTCATCGCAAACCGCGCAAATGAATTGCTTGGCAGTCCAAAGGGCATGAAATCGCCGGTGCACCCGAACGACCACGTGAACATGGGACAGTCATCAAACGACGCCATCCCAACCGCAATGCACGTCGCCGCGTTGCGAGCGCTCGAAGCAAATTTATTTCCTGCGATGGACAAGCTATTGCAATCCTTGAATAAGAAAGTTGAAGACTTCAAGGGAATCATCAAGGTGGGTCGAACCCATCTCCAGGATGCGGTTCCGATACCATTATCCATGGAATTTGAAGTATATGCGAAACAAATCGGCGATGTCATCAAGCGAATCCAGGATGCCAATAATGAGCTACTCAAGGTGCCGATCGGAGGAACCGCCTTGGGAACCGGCATAAATTCTCACGAGGAATTACCTAGGCTCGCTTGCAAGCATCTATCAGATTTCACTGGCATGGATTTCGTGTCTAATCCGGTAAAAGCGGAGGGCATTTCAACGCATGGCGTACTTGCACATCTCAGTGCAACGTTAAAATCCCTCGCGCTCGCCCTCATGAAGATGGCAAATGACATACGGTTGATGGGAAGTGGGCCACGTGCGGGCCTTGGCGAGCTGAGACTCCCGGAAAATGAACCGGGTTCATCCATTATGCCTGGCAAAGTAAATCCAACGCAATCCGAGGCCTTGATCCAGGCCTGCCTTCAAGTCCAGGGAAACGACCTTGTAATCTCGCTCGGTGAAACTTATGGAAGCATTCTTGATATGAACACGTGCAAACCGTTGATTATCAATGATCTCTTGTATTCCATCGAGATTTTATCTGGCGGAATCACCTCATTCATCGATCATTGCCTTGGCGAGTTACAAGCAAACGGGGAAAAAATAAATATGGACTTGGATCGAATGTTGATGGTTGTCACGAACCTCGTACCCTTCATAGGCTATGATAAAGCAGCAGAAGTAGCGAGAATGGCAGACGAATCCGGAAAAACCATAAAACAAGTCGTTACTGAATTAGACTTGAAAATCGATGGTGACTTGGATGATTTGTTGGATCCTAGAAAAATGGTTTCTCCTATGAAATAACCGAAAAGTAACCAAAATGATTTTCGATATCATATTTTTAAATTAAAAAGTTGTTCCATGCCGTATTTTGTAATAATCCATGCCTTTTTGGGCATTTATGTGCAAAAGATTATAAAGTATAAGGAAATAATTATTTTGGAATAGTTACTCTGATCCAGATCATCCTATTTTTCCTTCAAAATCACGAGCTGGGGGAAATAAAACATGCCGAACGACACCGAAATGGATATTAATATAACGGAAGAAAACGACAAGGGCAAGTTACCATTTCCGCTTGTTGGTATCGGTGCGTCTGCTGGCGGTATTGGTGCTTTAGAACGGTTTTTCGAGAATGTGCCGGCGGATTCTGGCATGGCATTCGTAATTTTAATGCACCTTGACCCCACGAGGGATAGTATCGTGGCAAGCATGGTCAAGAAAAATGCAAAGATCGATGTGCAAGACATCACTGATGCGGCTCTTGTCGAGCCAAATAATGCATACATGCTTCCTCCTAACAAGAACGTGAGATTAGAAGATGGAAAGCTGTTCTTGGAAAAGCCTGATGCACCCCGGGGCTTGCGATTGCCAATCGATCATTTTTTTCGATCCCTTGCGAAGGCTCAAGGAGAGGAAGCGATTGGAATAGTCCTTTCTGGAACAGGAACCGACGGAACTTTAGGTTTGAAGGAAATCAAGGCTCACGGCGGCATCGTCATGGTTCAAGACCCCAACACCACGGAATATTCCGGAATGCCCCAGAGCGCGATTGCAAGCATTTCGGTTGATTACGTCTCGTCTCCGGAGCAATTACCAGGCATGTTGGTGAGCTATGTTGCAAATAACGCCAATGGGACCAAGTTAAAGAGCGAGTATTCCATTGAAGAGATGGATGGGCTTTTAAACCAGATTAACGATCTTATCCGGGATCACCTCGGTCGAGAATTTTCCGTGTACAAGAAGAGCACGATTGTAAGACGGATCGAGCGACGGATGGCATTAAACCAAATAAACACGCTAGACGAATACGTCTCGTTCCTCAAGGATTATCCTCTCGAGATTGAAAGTTTATTCAACGAGGTTCTCATCGGGGTAACTCATTTTTTCAGAGATGAAGATGCGTTTAACGCGCTTGAAGAGAAGGTCGTCTCGGTACTTCTCAAGGATCGAGGTGAAGAGGATCCGATCCGAGTGTGGGTCACGGGTTGCTCCTCCGGTGAGGAAGCGTACTCAATTGCAATGTTACTGGCGGATGGAATCAATCAAAGTGGACAAAGGATCAAGGTGCAAATTTATGCCACGGATATCGATAACCGAGCAATAGAAAAAGCCAGGAAAGGTGTGTATCCGGAAAACATCTTAGCCGAACTTTCTCCGGATAAAATTGAGAAGTATTTCATCAAGGAGGAGAACGTGTATCGCGTTAAAAAATCGATTCGTGGCATGATCGTGTTTGCTCAACAAGACACGCTCTCGGACCCGCCATTTTCTAACATCGACCTCATCAGCTGCAGGAATTTGCTCATATACTTGCGACCGGAGATTCAGAAGCGATTGATCGAACTTTTCCATTACTCGTTGAAAGCAGAAGGGTTCCTCTTCCTGGGCACAGCCGAATCAATCACCAGTTTCAATGAATTATACGAGGAGATCGACAGGAAGCAAAAGATATTTCGTAAGAAACTTGGTGGGCACTATCATGCTGGATTTCCAGGACAGTATCCGGCGATATCTGATTTTTCTTTCCGGCCGGAAATCTTGAAACCTAGTGGTAAGAAGGTATCAAGTTATCGCGAGCTGGTTGAAAACATCATCCTCGATAATTACAGCCCCTCTGCAGCCATAGTTAACTCGAATCACGAGATACTTTACATCCAAGGCCGGACCGGAAAATATCTAGAGCCAGCCGAGGGCGCCGCGTCGATGAATATTCTCGACATGGCACGAGAAGGACTGAAAATACCAATCGCAACTGCTATTCGAAACTCAATCGCCACCAACGAGACCATCCGGTCCGAAAATATCCGCGTAAAGACGAATGGTGATTGGACACGCCTCAACTTGATCGTGCAGCCCTTCACCGAACCGGAAGCACTGAGAGGCTTGTTTTTGATCGTCTTCGAGGAACGAAAAAGCGAGCAAGATGAATCAGGTACGGAGACCGGGCTTGAAGTACCCCATGATCTTGATCAAGATCGTTTCAACCAGCTTGAAACCGAATTAAAATCGACAAAACAGTACCTCCAAACCACGATCGAGGAGTTGCAAACCAGTAACGAGGAACTCAAGTCGACAAACGAGGAGTTGCAATCCTCGAACGAGGAATTGAAAAGCACGAACGAGGAATTGCAAACTTCCAAGGAGGAATTGCAGTCCTTGAACGAGGAACTCGTCACGGTTAACAATGAACTGGAATCGAAGATGGATCAGCTTTCCGAGATCAATGATGACCTGAACAATCTCATCAGCAGCACCGATATTGCGACAATATTTATCGATACTTGCTTAAACATCAAGCGGTTTACACCTAAATCGCAATTTTTATTCAATTTAATAAAAACTGACATTGGGCGCCCGCTCCATCATATCGCTTCGAATTTCGAGGATGCAGATTTCATTCACGATATCCATGCTGTTATTGAAACTTTGGCACCTGTGGAAAAAGACATCAAGTTGAAGGATGAATCCGCTTGGTACACCATGCGAATCGTCCCATATAGAACCGAGGAGAACGTGATAGATGGTGTTGTCATAACCTTCTTTGATATCACGATGAAAAAAGAAGCAGAAACCGAGATAGAACTATCCAACGAAAAGTATCAAGCTGCTTATAAAACAGCTGAATTCTTGAAATCGCTCTTGATGCATGATATCAACAACCTCCTCACGATCATTTCATTAGGCGCTTCGCAAATCAAGGAGAACGATGATTCTGATATCAGTGAAAAATCGAGAGGTTATCTCCAAAATATATTAAAACAAGTTGAACGAGGGAGTACGCTCGTAAATAATTTACGAAAAATCACGGAAATTGATGGAGAAAGTGTCAAGATTTATCCTATTGATATAAATGGCTTAATACAAGGCGCAATCTCCCACGTCAAGCAATCGCACTTGGAATCGGAGGATATTACAATAGAGGTCTATCCTGGCGACGGGAAGCCATTGATGACTTTAGGAAATGATTACCTCATGGATGCGATTGAAAACATCATCATCAACGGTATCAAATATAACAATTCTAGCGAGAAAAACATCAACATCGACGTCGATGACGAAGTAGAAGGCGAACCTGGGCTAATAAAAGTCTCAATCACAGATAACGGAATTGGAATGCGGGATGATATGAAACAATCGATAATGACCGGCGAGTTTTCGAAAAAATCTGATAAATTCCGGGGTCTAGGCATAGGTCTTACGATCGTTCGTCAGATTCTCGAGAAATTAAACGGGAAATTCTTGATAGAAAGCAGTGCACTTAATGATTATACTAAAGGCACGAGATTTGTACTCTTGTTGCCAAAATTAAGCAATGGCTATTGATTAAGGTAACATTAAAATGGTATCATGAAACTTTTAGGCGATTTGCTCGGGCTTCAATTGGATGGTTGAATGTTGTAAAAAAAGATTATTCGGTATCGCCTTTACTGCTGTTGTCCGAACATGTATTTCATTTGCTGCAAGACTCGGCGCCACATGATCACCAAGCAAATGCCTATGAACACGTCTATCCCTATCGTGAAGACATTGCCAAAAAAGGCTGCCACGATTATTTCCGTTACCAAGTAGATGATCATGTATACGATGAGGAGCTGGATGAATGTAACCATGATACTAGGTGGAAAATCGCCCCTCCGCTGCTTGTATGCGATGTAAAACAGGTATGGCAAGAACACGCCGTGAACGATGAGTGGTAATGCTGTCCAGAAAGTTGGAATGAGAATCGCGTTGATAACATCCATCACGGCAAAAATTACGAAGATCAGCAAGTACATGCTTAAATTGAGTGCCGGGCCTCCCGCGACAAAACGCCCGCCTTTATCCTCCTCCTCATCATCATATTCCCTTGGCAAGTTGTTACCCTTGGAATACTTGCGTTCGTTGAATGAGGGTTCATTAGAAGGTCGCTCGAATCTTGGCATGGCTCTATTATCGAGCTGCATTCGGACTTGGAGTTCCTCACTTTTCATGTTTCGAAATGCGCAGTTATGATTCTCTGGAAGGTGATCTTTCGTGCAAAAATATCCCCCGCACCGCCTGCAAGTGAAACCCATGTACGCGTCTAACCCGCATTGTTGACATTTCAAGATATTCACCCCGTGATCTTCAACCGTTCCGTTTACCGTAACAAAGCCCTTGATATATTGAAGAGCTGGTTACAAAATCTCTCACTAGTATATTTCCCCTTCTCGAATAATAACTTCTTGGTGTTATTTTATCTGCTAATGCACGTGATCAATTATTTTTCACAATAAATCATCTTTTTTAACCAGAATTCGTGGTTCGTAATCCATTTTTGTGAACTGCATCACTTTAATCACTCTTTTCTTTGATATCTTGTAAAATGAGGACAGAACAACGTTTAGCGAAATACAGTAGCAACATTTTTAATTTTGAAATCCATTAATGCATGATCATGGTAGATTGGGAAGAAGAAACGATAGCTGGAGAATCAAAGCAGATCCATTACTATTTCTCCCGGTCGGGCATCAGACCCGCGTTCATCTTTTTACACGGCGCGATGGATAACGGGTTATGCTACGAGCGGCTCGCTGAGCAATTCCAGGACGATTATGACCTGTATTTACCAGATGCTCGCGGGCACGGGCAATCCTCCGACTTTCCCAAAACTGCCGACTTTCACCTCATGGTGGATGATATCAAGGACTTGTGCGAAAAAAATGATTTACGCGGCGTCACTCTCATGGGGCATTCGATGGGCGGGGTACAAGCAGCGCAATTCGCTGTCACCTATCCCGAACTCGTGAAGGCACTTATCCTGGAAGATCCTGGGTTTTTAAGCCGGCGCATGCGAATGCAGTTTACATTTTTCAAGATTCTCATGAGCCTTGCCGTCCGCCACCAGGATAATCCCAAGCCATTGAGCGAGTTTGAAAAGAAGTCTAAAAAGTGGAATCCAAAGTGGGATCCCCGGGATCAATTAACATGGGCGAAGGCCCAGCAGGAATTTGCGGCGCATTACCCCAAGCAATTATTCGCCGTGTTGATGAAAGGCATGCCCGAGGGGTCAGAGATCATCCCGCAGATCCAGGCTCCCATTTTGCTTATTACTTCCAAAAGTGGACTGATCACCGAAAAAAGGGCAAAACAATTTCAGGCAATCCAGCCTGGTTTGCAATGGAAATATATCGCCCAGGCTGGTCATAACATCCGCCGGGAACAATTTCAAGAACTAGTGAATGCGATAAAAGAGTTTCTTGCATTACTAAAATAATCCGGGGAAATTTGTTTCACCTCCATATAATGTCGTGCATCATTTTTGAATATGTAATTGCCTAGGAGAAACATAAAAAAACTTGGACGAAGTCTAGTTTCTCATTTGGTAACCCTCATTTAGCAGAATGTTAGGTAGAAAAGCCATGAAAAAAAGCCCAATTTGCCTTCTTCTAATTTTTCCCGTATCAATGTTGATCGGAGTCGTCTTCCAAGTAGGTATCTCGAATCACGACACGAGCATGCCTCCATCGATTATTTGCAAAAGCGATGCACCAATGACTATCAACGGAAACGCGCAGCTGGCGAGTGCATCAAGTAGTGGAAGTGGCACGGCCGGTAATCCGTACATAATCAAGAATAAGAACATAAACGGCGGCACGTCGAACTGCATCTCGATCTCCAATACCAACAAGTATTTCGCCCTTACCAATTGCCGGTTGGTAACTGGTCACGTAGGCATTTCTTTTTTCAACGTGACCTATGGCACGATTGCGAATTCTACTATTACCAACATGGCTGGTGGTCCAGCTCCTTATGGAATCAATTTCACCAGCTCGAATCACAACCAGATCATCAACACGACTGCCCTCTCAAACGGCAATGATGGATTCTACGGTACATTTAGCAATTACAACACGATTACAAGCTGCAACTTTTCTCTCGATTTGAATGGACTGTACTTGTCTGATTGCAGTAATAATGTAATTGCGAATTCCACGTTCATGAAAAGTACGGGATCAAATCCTTCTGGTTGCGGGATCTATCTAACGAATTATTGTTATTCCAATCTCATTACAAATAATCATCTTGATTCGAATAATTATGACGGAATAGATCTCTACTTTGAAGTTTTTAATACCATGATTCGGGGAAATGATATCTCTTCCAACACGCATACTGGAGGGTTTAATTTTAACAATGTCAGGAATACGACCTTTGATGGGAACACTTTCAAATCCAATAAAGCTGTTGGATTTTATTTTGGGGATATTAATTGCACACTGAAAAACAACGTGTTCGATGGAAATACCCCCTATGGCGTAGAAATCAATGGATTGGGAGTTGGCCAGATAAGCGTGCTCAATAACACTTTCACCAACCAAATCACGTTTGGTTATGCTGGATTTTCTGGGTGGACGACCACGGGCGGGGTGTTCGCGAACAATACTTTTTATAAAAATTATGACGGCTTGCTACTCAGCTCCGTCGGTCAAGCGCGGGTCACAGGTAATAGGTTCCTGAATAATTCCCATTATGCCATCTACGTGAACAATGCTGGTGGTGCTTGCAATAATACAATCTTCTCCCAAAACTTGATTGCGAATAATTCAATTGCTGGATTGTATTTCTATAACCCGGGCGGCATCGCTTATTCAAAAAACAACACGATCGTGAATAATGTGTTCGATCACGATTCTTCAGCCTTGGTCTTGCAAAAAGCGAAGAATAACAGCATTATACAAAATGATTTCATCCACAACACGAATGGCATTCTTTACATGACGTCTATAGGGAATAATACGTTTTATCACAATAATTTCATGCTAAACACGAAACACATTAACAGTTCCCGTCCCGATGATAAATGGGATAATGGCTACCCATCGGGAGGAAATTATTGGGATAATTATACCCATATAGATACACTAAACGGGCCCGGGCAAAACCTCACCGGTTCGGATGGTATTTGCGATTCTCCAGTCACGTTGAAGAATGGTGGCCAAGATCGATACCCCTTGACAACGCGATACCAGTTCGATTTCACCCCGCCGGCAATCTCGCTCGTTAATCCAGCAAATAATTCCTTGATAGGTGGAAACTATATCATTAAATTTGATATATGGGACCTGCATCTCTCCAAGGTGATGTACAACTGGAATTCAGGAGTTAATGCCAGCTTGTATACGCCGTTCACGATCCTTTCACCTTTTAGTAATGGCGTGAACGCATTGCATGTTTATGCAAACGATTCATTCGGTAACAAAGTTAGCAAGAGCTATTCCTTCACGATCGATACCATGCCCCCCGTCACGACCATCCACGTGCAAGCCGCCTACGATAACGGTACCAAGTATCTTAATTCGAGTTCTCTCATCAGCTTCACGGTAACCGACCTTTCACCAATCAAGGTGACGAAATTCTGGTTCGATAGCCAGCCTTCCCGCCACGCGTATTCCAGCACATTCTCCCTTGGCTCGTATGGACTCGCGAACGGGTTTCACTCGATCCACTATTATAGCACGGATATCTTGGGTAACAATGAAACAGTAAATACCGCCAACGTGTACCTGGACATCATCGTCCCGACAACAAGCATCGGTTACACGCCAGCGTGGGGGCCGAATTTCGTGAATGCAACAACACCTTTTACCTTGACAACATCCGACAACGTTGGTGGCAGTGGCATTGCATCCACGCAATACCAATACACGGGCAGCGGTGGATACCACGCGTACACGGCGCCGTTCATGTTATCATCCGCGACGAACGGGACCATCACGATCAATTACCGCAGCACGGACAACGTCGGGAACGTGGATACCGCGGGGGCGCTCGTCGTCAGGATTGACACGCTCGCGCCGAACACGACGATATCTTACACGCCAGCGTGGGCGCCGAATTTCGTGACGACTTCGACCACGTTCACCTTGGCCGGGTCGGACAACGCTGGTGGAAGTGGCTTGGTCACGCGATTTTACAACATCAACGGCTCCGGATGGGTGGCTGGTAATAGTTTTAACCTAGGTGGCTGGACGAACGGGACGATCTCGATCATGTACCGTAGCACGGATCATGTTGGAAACACGGAAATTTTCGGAACGAAGGTTGTACGACTCGAACGTGCTTGCACCGAACACGACGATATCGTACACGCCAGCGTGGGCACCGAATTTCGTTACCATCTCGACCACGTTCACGTTGGCTGGATCTGACAATGCCGGCGGAAGC